>Ga0080004_1086457_pt1 | contig 69735 bp, 71 predicted proteins | sample WasSprMetagenome_FD_69207 | JGI IMG/M metagenome (GOLD analysis project Ga0080004, IMG submission 69207) | Sulfidic aquatic microbial communities from Washburn Spring, Yellowstone National Park, USA - WS (SPADES assembly) (version 2) | ecosystem: Environmental > Aquatic > Thermal springs > Hot...
CGAATACAGTGCAAGTATTGCGGCAGTACCCGCAAAGGGCGCAGGCCAGAGTGTCTCGGGTAAGCTCTTCACTGAAAGGAGATGTAAAGTTTTCTCCCTGCATTTTAAGCATTAGTTTGCCGGCTAAGCCTACAATGCTTTTAGTCGCATCAGCAGCCTTAAGGGCAGCTACCAGGGCTTTGACAGGCGAGGCCTTATCCAGGGAAGGCGGCAGGATCTTGCCCGGGTTCATTAAGCCTTGGGGATCGATCTCTTTCTTCCACGACCAGACCCGTTCCAGGATCTCCCGACCGAACATGGTTTCCGCCCGGTCTACAAAGTACATACCTATGCTATAAACTCGCCCACCTAATTTTTCACCCAGGCTTATTACGGTCAGGGAATTGGCGTAGGCCAGGGGGAAACCCGCTTTTCGCTCATCGGTAAGCATGAAGCCTAGAAGGGCAATGGTGTCCCGGCTAGCCATGGTACCTTCTAAGGCAAATTCCCCTTTATAACGGCGCTCGATTTCGGACACCAGTTCGCCTAGTTTTTCTATGGGAATTAGAACCTCGCTGGCTACCAGGGAAGGCCCTAATTTCTTGAAACGCATGGGATAGAAGCGATCTTCCCATTCTTCCTGGGCCAAGCGCTGGCTTAGGAATTCGCCACCGCTTTCGGTGATGATTTTAGCTAGGGCAGCCTCTACTGTTGCTTTGCGCTGGTGGGGATAAACAACGAGCAGGAGGTACCGGTCCTGGGGAAGCACGAAATGCTGGGCCGCGTTTTGTTTAAGCTGGATGAAGGAAGGAGTAGAAAGGGTGGCTGACCATAAAGGTACATCTTGATCCCTTATCTTAAGAAGAGCCCTGGTGACATCAGCTAGATTGCTGAAAGAAGCCAGGTTGACCACATAATTATCCTTTTCGCGTATATATAACGTTACGGAAGAGATAAGCCCAGTGATGCCGCAGAGGCCATATACCAGATCCAGATCGCGGCCTTGCAGAGTAACAATTCGTCCGTTGGGGAGTACCAGTTCTACTTCCTTAAGGTTGTTTTTAAGATCCCCATATTCGAAACTACCATAACCTGAACCTCCCTGGGCCACCCATCCAGCTACTGTAGCTGCCCGTGCGCTGGAAGGGAAAATACGAAGGTCATACCCACGAGCCTGAAGATGTTTTTGAAGATCTTCAAAAACGACTCCAGGATCTACGGTGACGGTGAGCTCTTTTTCGTTTACTTCTATCCTGTGTTTCATCCGGCAAAAATCTACGACAATACCTTTTCTTGTGGGAACAGCTCCTCCGAAGCCGCTGGTCCCCGCACCCCGGGGTACGAGGGGAATGGAATATTCCCTAGACAGTTGGGTAAGTTTAACAAGTTCATCGCGGGAGATGGGTTGGACAACTGCATCTGGTAAGAATTGAATCAAGCGCCGTATTTGTTCGGGGATAACACCCATGTCGTGGGAATACACTAACCTTTCTACTTTGTTAAAAGATACACGGTCGCCGAAATGTTGGAGCAGTTCCTTTTGAAGGCCTTCCTGTAGTTCTTTTGGCATAATTTACTCCTCCTTTTCCGAAAGAATATTCGTTCGCAAAGGGCCTGAGTTAAGCCCTGTTCGAACGCTCACAAGGAAGGGTAAAAAATTTTAAGCTCGAACAGCCTCCCATATGATCTGGGCGGCTGTATCTGCTACTTCTGTAAGGGGATAAGGCAAAAGGCCGTCTAACTTAAGTTCGATAAGCCGGATTATAGTCCCAGAAACAGGGGCTACTAATAGCATAATATCTGCCTGTTTTACTTCGCCCCGGCGCATCCCTTCTACTATTATTTCTTTTACGGCTTGTAAGCCTTCTTCAGAACATATAGACATCGCCCGATCTAAAACCTCTTTGGGCCGGGCATAAAGAAGATACTCCACCATGACTGGGTCCTCTTCTGTCCAGGAAAACATCATTTCTACGAAAGCCCGGATCCTTTCGCGGGTGGTGTGCTTGCTTTTTACCTGGCGATGAAAGCGCTGGAGGAATTCTTGGACAGCATGGATATGGATAGCTTTGGCCAGGGCTTCCTTGCTTTCGAAATAGTGATAAAGGGCGCCTATGCTTACCCCGGCTTCAGTTACGATATCAGGAATGCTAGTGTTATGATAGCCCTTCTCTACAAAGAGACGGCGGGCGGCAGCAAAAATTTTCTGTTTGATCTGGCTTTCTCCTGCGTGGTAAGTAGCATAACGTCGCATAGAGGATTCTCCAAGTGAATATTCGTTCGGTTATATTTTAGCAATTAAGTATTACCTGGGTCAATATGGCCCTGAGCTGAGCTATCCCATTTTTTCGGAAAAGCCCAGGCCCGCGGCCCCTTGACAAAGAGCCCGGCTTTCATGCATAATATAATCGCAAACCGGGGCGGTGTAGCTCAGTTGGCTAGAGCAAGCGGTTCATACCCGCTGTGTCGTAGGTTCGAGTCCTACCACCGCTACCATTTTTATGGCCCGTTAGTCAAGGGGTTAAGACACCGGTCTTTCAAGCCGGGAACGCGGGTTCGAATCCCGCACGGGTCACCAAAAGACCAAAAACCCAGGATTTTCAACGGGTTAGCCTCCTCAGAGAAATCCGGTGGTGCTGAGGAGGTTATTTTTTATGGCTAGGCTGGCCAAACTTAACCCGACACAGGCACACCTACGCCATCGAGTTCCTGAAAGGCAGTAGCGACCCATTTGCTTTAAACGCATCCTCGGCCACAAGGACCTTGCCATGACCCGCAGGTACGTGCGCTACCTCGAAGAGGATGTGAAGAAGATCTACGAAAAGGCCTCACCTGTGGCAAAGCTGCAGCAGATGGGCAAAAGGGCCAAGCACAAGCTATAAAACGGCCTTCTAGAAGGCGTTATAAAGCCCACGAAAAAGGCCGGGGTACTTTAAACAATTACCTCCCGGCCATTTTGCGCCCGATCTCACGCCTTTGTAGAAGGCGTTTTTGCTAGGCGAGCAGGTGGGAACTTGTAAACAGGCACATGCATTATCCTCTCTTCCGCCGGTGGGTTCTCACGCATAGCGTCTTACAGTCCTTGCGCCAAAATCGTTTTACCTACTCCAGGGACACCGGGCGGGCCGTGTCGAAACTTTGTCCCACCCTCCTATCCCTAGACGACAAGAATTGCATAAGCCCCTGGGATATAATTTTTTCAGTAAAACAAGGGTGGTGGTATTGTTGGCGGAGCGCGCTCAACGGATGTCGAGGGTTGGAGGAGCCGAATGGATGGGGGTTGTAGCTTGGTTGGGGGCAGCCTTCATATTATCCCGGGCGACTATTCTTGCGGAGTTGAAGCCTTTCGGGCCGGGTATAGTTATGGCTGTAGCCGGGCTTAAGCCAAATTTATTGTGGCCTGTGGTGCTGAGTGCGGGAGCAGGGGCCGCTTGGGGCTTACCGGGGCCGGAAGGCGGGCTCCGTCTCGCTACCCTCTTCGGTTTGGGTCTTACTTATACACTATGCCAGCGCAATAAGATATCTAGGCTTCCGGGAGCCTTTATTGCCCTGGGTGCGGCAGTCATCATACTTATACGGGGCTTGGGGCAGGTTATTTTAGGCCCTACCTTTTATGGGTGGATGCTCCTCATTTTTGAAGCTATTCTCGCAGCCGGGTTGTCGATGGCTTGGAATGCGGCGGTTGTAAGTCGTTATCGGGAAGAGCAGTTGTTGGGATTAGTCCTTCTTGCGTTGGGGTTGCTTTTAGGATTGCAAGAATTAAAGGTAGGCGGCATGTCCGTCCAGAGCCTGGTAGTGCGGCTTTTTATACTCCTGGCCGCTTTAGTTGGCGGAGCCAGTGCGGGGGCAGCTACAGGAGCGGTTTTGGGGTTTCTGCCCAGCCTCACCTCCTTGACTGCGCCAGCCCTGGCCGGGTTGCTGGCGCTGGTGGGTTTGACGGCAGGAGCTTTCTATAGTTTGGGCAAGTTAGGGGTAGTAGGAGGTTTTCTGTTAGCCCACCTTTTGCTATCCGGATATTTCTTGGGGGCAGAGGGAGCCAATCTAGCTTTAAAGGAAAGCGGCCTTGTGGCCTTGATGGTCCTCTTGCTGCCAAGGGGTGCTTTAAAGGAGTTAGCCGCTTGTATAACCCGTAGTAATAACGAAAGGGTCATAAAGGGAGCCCCGGATCTTTCTAATCGTTGGAATAAAATGATTACCGCCCTTAGGCGGTTGGGAGAAAGTTTGGAGCCCGGAAGGGATAACGGCTCCGGCAGCGTTAATGCGGCTTTAAGGCAGGTAGAACGCCTTGTCTGCTATGGGTGCCCTGCACATAAAGTATGTTGGGAGCTGGAAGGGGACAAGCTCAGGAAAGTTTTGAAGGAGTTATTAAAAAAAGGAGGGCCCCTTTTAGCTCCTGAACTGCCCGATTGGCTTAAAGGCAGGTGCGGTAAAGCCTGGGAGCTAGCCCAAGCTTTATCTGTCCAGCCGAGGGAATGGTCATCTGATAAGGCTGCTTCTTCCTTAGGTTTCCATTTGGGCCTCCAGTTTCAAGCTTTGGCCCAACTTCTAGAAGAAACGGTAAGGGAGGCTTCGGTGTCTGATGAGGAGCCGCAGCCCTATTTTACTTTGGAAGTAGGATATGCTTCTTGTGCCCGGGACCGGGATTTAACCTGCGGGGACTCTTTCCTTGCGGCACCCTTAGGTGGAGGTAAATATTTATTGGTACTGAGCGATGGTATGGGTGCCGGGTGTGAGGCTCGTAAAGCGAGCCGTACGGCCGTAGAGCTTCTGAAGGATCTCCTTGTAGCAGGTTTTCCTCAAGAGCTAGCTTTGCGCCTTATAAACCTTGTGCTGTTGCTTCGCTCTCCTGTGGAGAGCTTTGCTACCTTAGATGTGGCTGTTTTAGATTTAGTGCAAGGGCACGGCACATTCACCAAACTCGGAGCTTGCCCTACTTTCCTGTTACGGGATACCCAGATTTTTACTATAAGGGTTCAGTCCCTGCCGGTAGGCATTTTAGAAGATGTTCCCATAGAGCTGGTGGAAGAAGAGCTGCAGCCCGGGGATATATTAGTAATGGTGAGCGACGGTGTGTTGGAGGCGCATAAAGACCTTGCGGAAAAAGAAAGATGGTTTGTAGGGGCTTTAAGGAGGGTAGCGGAGGCTCATCCCCAGGAATTGGCTGAGCGCTTGTTAAAACAAGCCGTAGCCCTGGCTGGGGGTCGCCCTGCCGATGATATGAGCGTTGCAGTAGCCCGCATACAAGTAGACTAAGATGTCGAAAAAACTTCCGGATGGAGGAGGAAAAGCACCAGTTATGCCGAAATATTACCTACCAGAGAAGGTGGATGGAAAAGTAGCGGGATGGCTACGATCTTGGACCAAGTACGCTTGACTATACAGAGGTATAAGCTGGTAGGCGTTGGGGAAAAAGTAGTGGTGGGAGTATCAGGCGGGCCGGATTCCCTGGCTTTGCTTTCCTGCTTGCTAGAGTTGCGGGATGAGTTCGGGTTTAGCCTCCACGTTGCCCACCTAGACCACTGCTTACGGGAAAATTCGGCTCAGGAAGCGGCTTATGTTAAGAGGCTGGCCGAAGAATGGGGTTTACCGGTAACGGTAGAAGCCCGGGACGTGCGTGCTTTCCAGCAGGAACACAAGCTTTCTTTAGAAGAAGCCGCGCGGGAAGTGCGTTACCGTTTTTTGCGGGAGGTAGCAAGGGCAGTAGGGGCTGCTAAGATCGCGGTAGGCCATCAGGCTGATGATCAGGCAGAAACCCTGCTTTTAAATTTGCTTCGGGGCAGCGGCCTTACGGGCCTTAAGGCTATGCTCCCCTACCGGGAGGGGATTATAAGGCCGCTTCTTTTTATTACCCGGGAAGAAATCGAGGCCTATTGCCGGGAGAAAGGCCTGGTGCCCTGCCGCGATCCTAGCAACCTGGACAAGAGCTACCGGAGGAATAAGATCCGGCACGAACTTATTCCGTGGCTGGCTAGGGAGTTTAATCCTGCCATCATCAGGGTGCTAGCGCGGACCGCCACCCTTTTAGCCGAGGAAGAAGCCTTTTTTGAGGAATTAACGCGGGAGAACTTGGGCAAAGTCATTAAAGAGCAGGGCCGGGGGTATCTAAAGCTGGACGGGGAAAGGTTGCTGGGGTTGCCGACAGCCCTAGAACGCCGGGTTTTACGGGGAGCAGTAGCGAGCCTGGGCGGGGGAGTGGAATTTCACCATGTGGAGCAATTGCGGTCCATCTTGCGGGCTGGCTCGGGAGCCTTAAGCCTGCCTCGAGGTCTTCAAGCCAGGGTCAGCCGTGGGCTTTTGCTCCTTGAGGAACCCTCATGGAAGGAGGAACCCATCCCTTTCCGCTACCCCCTTAAAGTGCCGGGAGTGACCCCGCTACCTGAAATAGGTAAGCGCCTCCAGATAGAAGTTTTGCCCCCACCGGCTAAAGTGAGCAGCCCCCCTTGGGAGGCTTGGGTGGATAAGGATAAACTCACAGGGCCCCTATGGGCTCGCAATTGGCAGCCCGGTGACCGCTTCCGTCCTTTGGGGATGAAGGGGACTAAGAAGCTGCAGGATTTATTTGTGGATGCTGGCATTGATATGAAGGAACGCAGGCGCGTGCCCGTTATAGTTTCCGGGGAGCATATCGTTTGGGTAGCAGGGGTGCGGCTGTCTGAGGATTTTAAAATAACGCCTGAGACGCGCGAGGCCCTTCATTTTATTTTTGAAGAGGATGCTTAAAGCAAAATTGCATTCATATTTTTCTTATGTTAAAATATGATCTTCTAAATGGGGCAGGGCGAGAGGAGGGCTTTATCGTTGAACCGTGTTTTTAAGAATCTGGCCGTTTATATCTTGATAGTTCTCCTGGCCGTCTCCATTTTGCGTATCTCGGCACCTGTGGAGAAGGCTACAGAGGAGCTAGATTTTACCAGATTCTATCAGTTAGTCGATCAAGGGCAAGTTCAGGAAGTAACCATAACTCCTGAGAAAGAAATTTTTAAAATAACTGGTACCCTAAAAAACGGAACCAAATTTTCCGTTAATGCTCCGGCTTCACCTGAGTTAATAGAGAAGCTAGCTAGCCGGAATGTGCCTGTTAAAACCTTACCGCCTCCCGAACCTCCCTGGTGGACCAACTTTTTGGGTAGCCTACTACCCATTCTTCTTCTGGTAGGCCTGGTATTTTTTATGATGCAGCAAACCCAGGGCGGGGGTTCCCGGGTGATGCAGTTCGGCAGGAGCCGGGCCAGGCTCCATACCCCTGATGACAAAAAACGGGTTACCTTTGATGATGTGGCGGGTATGGATGAGGTAAAGGAGGAGCTCCAGGAGATAGTAGAGTTTTTGAAAAACCCCCGCAGGTTTAACGAGTTGGGAGCGAGGATCCCCAAGGGGGTTCTCCTATACGGGCCCCCTGGTACGGGTAAGACCTTACTTGCCCGGGCCGTGGCTGGTGAAGCAGGGGTTCCCTTCTTCAGCATCAGCGGTTCGGACTTTGTGGAGATGTTTGTAGGCGTAGGAGCTTCCCGGGTTAGGGATCTTTTTGAGCAGGCCAAAAAGAACGCCCCTTGTATAGTTTTTATTGACGAGATCGATGCAGTGGGTAGGCAGCGTGGCGCAGGTCTAGGAGGGGGGCATGATGAGCGCGAGCAAACTTTAAACCAGCTTTTAGTAGAAATGGACGGTTTTAACCCCAACGAAGGTATCATTATAATAGCAGCCACCAACCGGCCAGATATATTGGATCCTGCCCTCCTCAGGCCGGGGCGTTTCGATCGGCAGATTGTGGTGGATGTGCCTGATATAAACGGCCGAAAGGATATTCTTAAAGTTCATGTACGCGGTAAGCCTTTAGATGCTAACGTGGACTTAGATGTTATAGCACGGCGTACGCCTGGTTTTACTGGAGCGGACCTGGCCAACTTGGTAAATGAGGCAGCCTTGCTCGCTGCCCGCCGGGGGAAGAAGAAGATAGGTATGGAAGAGATGGAAGAAGCTATAGAGCGTGTGATAGCCGGGCCGGAGAAAAAGTCGCGCGTTATTAGTGAGTACGAAAAGCGGCTGGTGGCCTACCACGAAGCTGGCCATGCTTTGCTAGGGCATTACCTTCCGCACACGGATCCCCTGCATAAAGTTTCCATCATCCCCCGGGGTAGGGCCGGAGGTTATACTTTGCTCCTTCCCAAAGAAGACCGGAGGTATATGACTAAGTCGCAGATAATAGACCAGATAACCATGCTTTTAGGCGGCCGGGTAGCCGAGGCTTTAGTCCTTAAGGAAGTCAGCACGGGTGCCCAAAATGATCTTGAGCGGGCTACCGAGCTTGTGCGCAAGATGATCACTGAATACGGCATGTCTGATGAACTAGGGCCTTTAACCTTTGGGCGCAAGCACGAAACTCCTTTTCTGGGCCGGGATCTGGCCAGAGACCGCAATTATAGTGAAGCTGTAGCCTTTTCCATTGATAAAGAAGCCAGGCGTATAATCGACGAATGTTACAACCGGGCGGAAAAGATCCTAAAGGAGCATATGGAAGAGCTTCATATTATAGCTAAAGCCTTGATGGAGAAGGAGACCCTGGAGGCTGAGGAATTTACCGCCCTTATCGAAGAGTATCAGCGCAAGCGCAAAGATGCTGAGGGTGGGGAACAGGTTAAACCGGGCCTGGCTACGGATGTAGCTCCAGCTTTATGCGACCGGCAGTCTCGCAGCCACCGTGAGGGGGTAAACTCTTTGCTCAAGTTAACCTTCCATCTTCTATGCTTGAAAGGAGTATGGTAATGCACATGGAACGCACCTTTTGCATGATAAAACCTGAAGGCGTGGCTCGGGGATTGGTGGGCGAGATATTAAGCCGCATTGAGCGCAAAGGCTACCGTATTGTAGCCCTGAAGATGTTACGCTTAAGCCGTGAGATGGCTGAAAAGCATTACGCTGAGCACCGGGAGAAGCCTTTTTTTGGCGAACTTGTTGAGCATATAACTTCCGGCCCGGTAATTGCCATGGTCCTGGAAGGGCCCGGGGTGATCGCCGGGCTACGTAAACTCATGGGAGCTACCAACCCCCAGGAAGCAGCTCCGGGAACCATACGGGGAGACTATGCTTTAGAAACAGGCCAGAACATCATCCATGGAGCCGATTCTCCTGCTAGCGCAGAGAGGGAGATAAACCTCTTCTTCCGCCCGGATGAAATTATGAGCTAGCCTTGCTTCTCTTAAGGGGGAGCCTAGAGGGCTTAAACTGGCTCAAGCGATAGCACAGGCGGCGCAGATGGCTTTTAGGGAGGTATGGGGGGACGAGAGAGGTAGGGGGAACGACACGCGGTTTCTGGACTTTCAGAGCCGTAAGGCGTGATAGAGGATAAAGGGCCGGGGGTTTAGCTTCTCTCCCGTATTCCCGATGTTCCGCCTTAAATTTAGGAGCCTGTTTTCGGTAATGGTTATGGCCACTTCGCTACTGTCGATACCGATCCACCGGCGCTCTAGTTTTTCGGCCACGCTTAAAGTTGTACCCGAGCCGCAGAAGGCGTCTAGAACGATATCTCCTTTCCGGGACGAAGCCAGTATAATCCTTTCCAGGAGGTTTTCGTTTTTTTGGGTGGGGAAGCCGGTCTTTTCACCGGAAAAGCTCATGATTTGAATGGAGTCCAGCCGGTCCTGGGGATAACAGTTCCAGGTATCCTCCAGGGGGTAACCCTTACCCCGGGGGACCTGGCCGTCCCGGCGCCTGTACCCCGGCGGGTAGGGCAGGTAAAGCTTATGAAAATAGAAATCAGGGGACTTGGTGTAGAAAAGGAGCACATCGTGGTTGCGGATCCAATTTTTAGCCCGGGTTTTAAAACCCGAAACCCAGCCTATACGCCATATAATTTCCCTTTGGAAATTTTCTTCCCCGAAAATTTCGTCCATAATCACCTTTACATAATGGCTTTTTCTTTCATCTAAGTGGACATATATGCTTCCATCCTCGGTTAAAAGCTCATGTAAAAAGAAGAGCCGCTGCCGTAAAAATTCTATGAAAGAAGGGCCCGTTAGGATGTCGTCATAGGCCTTAACCCCGTTACTCGCCCTGTATTCCTGCCGGGAAGAAAAGGGAGGGTCGATATAAATAAGGGTTATACCTGGCCTGCCGAGGCTGTCTTTAAGCTCTCCCTTCTTCTTCATCTCCACCAGAGTTTTAAGTACAGGTAAATTATCACCCCAGACAAGCATATTTTTCCAGCCCGGGGCCGTGGGGATTTTATCCTCCCCCCAGATGCGCACCGGTTTTAAAATGGCCAACGGAGTATTTTTTAGAATATCTTCTGGAGAAGCTTTACCTTGATAAATAAGCTCGCAGCGGCTATTGTTCTGAGGCTTTTTGGAGACCATGGCTTTTCACCTACAAATCAATTGTACAGTTAAAGCATGATGGCTTCAAATCAAACCTTGGGCTTAATTTGCTGGCGGCTGCCATAAGAAGGAGGTAAATTTTTAAAAGATGGCCGAAAAAATAGTATTTGTCAGGTTTTGGGGTGAGGGAAAGCCTTTATATGGCCGGCTGGAAGAGGGGAAAATTATAGCCCTGGAAGGCGACCCCTTCCATGGATACTTGGAAAGCGGAAGAATATATAATCTTCAAGAGGTGAAGCTTCTTGCGCCCTGCCGGCCCAGCAAAGCGGTCTGTGTAGGCCTTAACTACCGGAACCATGCCCTGGAGATGAAGCAACCCTTCCCCGAGGAGCCCGTACTTTTTCTTAAGCCTTCCACCAGCGTCATAGGGCCTGGAGAGGATATAATCTACTGGCCGGGTATAAGAAGGCTGGATTATGAAGCGGAACTGGCCGTGGTCATTGGGAAGTATTGCCATAGAGTTAGAGAAGAAGAAGCGGGCGAGTACATTTTAGGTTATACTATAGCCAATGACGTTACCGCCCGGGACCTGCAAAAAAAAGATGGCCAGTGGACCAGGGCTAAATCCTTCGATACTTTCTTGCCCTTGGGTCCCTATATAGTTACCGGCATAGAACCCGGCGATCTCCTTATCCAGGCACGGCTTAACGGTGAGCTTAAGCAGGACAGCAGGACTTCCCAGCTTATTTTCCCTGTCCCTTATCTGGTAAGCTTCATTTCGCAGGTAATGAGCCTGTTGCCGGGGGATGTAATTCTGACGGGTACTCCCGAGGGAGTAGGGCCCATGCAGGTGGGGGATAGCATTGAGATATACATCGAGGAAATAGGTTCACTGGTTAACAGAGTGGTTGCATCAAGTGAAGCAAGTTGTGGGTAAAGTTTTCCCTTGGGCGCAGGTCTTAGGCGGTTGACCATGGGGTGTCTCTCGATTGTACATAGAGTTTTTTCCTGTAGGCAATAATAAAGACGAGATTTGGGCGGGAGGAGGTTTGAAGATTGGAGGATAAGCCCCGGAAGATAGATGAACAGCGCTGGCAGGCAGAAAGGTTAGGGGAAGAGCTAGAGCAGAAGCGGCAGGAGTTTGTGAGGTCCATCTTGAGGCGGGCAGAAGGGATCTCGGCGGAAAGGGAAAAATTTATTCAGGATAAAACCGGTAGTCCCAAAACCCCTAAACCCCATAGCTGAGATATTGTTGTTAGACGCAGGCAGTCAAGTGCCTCATGGCGCCTGCGCCACCACGGCATGAAAATCATACTTGCTGATATTCTGGGCAGGTATATATACATCAAGGTCAGCGTATATATCTGTATATAGTCAGTGTATATATACAGGCGTGCCTTGAGGTATATGATCATAAATCCACTTAGCGTTGTCCACTTCTAACCGGACGCAACCATGGGAGGCAGGGGTACCGAGCTTTGCAGCCTCTTCGGGGATAATCTGCTGGTTACGGTCCATAGGCAAGCTGTGGAAAAGGTAAATACCCCAATCCTTAAAAGACACCCACCATTTAGCTCCCTGATTGTACTTGGGGTTAAAAAACCACTCCCCGCGGTTTTGTATGGCAAAAACGCCGAGGGGGGTGGGCTTGTCCGGGGTACCGGTAGAAGCCAGCCATTCTTTTTCTAGCTGGCCATCTTTATAGATGCGCACCTTTTGCTTTTCTACCAGGACCTCGATCCAGTACCCACGTTCAGGGGGCACAAAAAGCCCGGGCGCTTTGCCCCCGGTTTCCTTTTCAGTAGAATTGCCGCCTGTTTCTTTTTCGCTGGCAATGCCACTGTTTTCTTTAGAGGGTCCGGCCGCATTGCCCGGATTGGCTGTGTTACCTGGATTGCCTGGATTAATATGTTCTTTTTCCTTATTTTGGCGAGCTGCGGGCTGGCTACCGTATCCTCGGCTGCCCGGATTAATATGTTCTTTTGCCTCGCCTTCTTCCTTCTCTGCTATGACCTTGGTATAAGGCTGCTCGGGGGCATTATCTTTACCTAGGGGCGAAAAAGCCAGGGACAAAAGGGCCATCCCCCCTACGACAGCAAATAAAAATACGAAGAAACCCCGCCACCTGGTTATACCCAACACTCCCTTTACTGTAATGGCTCCTTCCCGGATTTCCTCAAACCCTTTTAAGTAGAATTTCGACAGAACTCTACTTTTTCCTCTGCTTTATCCTTACTTTTTTAACGGGTACTTCCGAAGGAAAACTCGGGAGCTGCTTACTAGGAGAGTTCGGGAGTTGGGCTAAGAGGCCCTTGGAAGCACCTTTTAACGAAACTGAGGAAGGTGGTAAAGGGAGTGCCGTTTTACTCAGGGCATACAAGGGCAACACATTCGATATGGTGAGTCTGAGGAAACATATCCACAGGTTGTATTTCCTCTAGCCGGTATCCTTGGCGGGAGAGGTAGAGCAGGTCCCGGGCCAGGGTGGGCGGGTAACAGGAGACATAGATAAGGCGGCGGGGCCGGGCACGGGCTACTGCTTCCAGGACGCGAGGGTGGCATCCCTGGCGGGGAGGGTCGAGGACTATGACCTCTGGCTTTATCCCTTCCCTAAGGAGCCGGGGTAGCTCTTTTTCAGCATATCCCCGGATGAAGGATATATTTTCTATTTTATTTTCTCGGGCATTGGCACGGGCATCCTTTAGGGCTTCTTTAGATATTTCCAGGGCGTATACTATGGCCGCCCGGCGGGACAGAAAAAGGGCTATGGTGCCGGTGCCGGAGTATACATCTAATACGGTTTCTTTTCCTGTAAGGCCTGCATAGTTTAAAACAATTTGATAAAGGCTGTTTGTTTGGCGGGGGTTTACCTGAAAGAAGGAAGTAGGAGAAAGGCGGAAACGGAAAGAACCTATTTTTTCCCACAGGTATCCCGGCCCGGCCAGGACCTTTAGGCTGCTGTCGGGAAGTATTCCAATTACCGAGGATACCCCGTAATTACAGAGGGTCTGGATAAGGCTTTTTTCAGCATAAAAGCCGGACAAACCGGCGAAGATAGACATTATTTCACCTGTATAAAAGGATTTCCTAATGATGGCGCTGTAAGGACTATTTTCCATTTCCGCCAGGAAACTTTCTATTATTTGCCAAACTTTTACCATATCTTGAGGAACGAGCAGGCAATCATGGGTGTCTACTAAGCTGTGGGATCTTTCTTGATAGAGGCTTAAGCGAGGGATGCCTCCTATTTCTCCTGCATGCAACTGGACTTTATTCCGGTATCTCCAGGGTTTTTCCATACCTGCTACAGGCTTTAAAGTAAAATCTTTGAGTTTTCCTAGCCGGGATAAGGCCTCCTCTACTTGCCGCCTCTTTATTTCCAACTGAAAGGGATAAGCGGCGTGCTGCAGGTGGCAACCGCCGCAAGTGTAATATACCGGGCAGGCCGGCTCTGTCCGGTGGGGGGAAGGGGTCAAGATCTTCTCTAATCTGCCCCGGGAGTAGTCCCGCTTAACTTCGGTGACCTGGCATTCCACCTCTTCTCCAGGAAGGGCATAGGGGATGAATATGATCTGGCCAGAAGGAAGGCGGCCCAAGCCTTCCCCCCGGTGGGAACATCCTGAAATAAATACCTTTACTTTACGGCCTAGCATGTGGCTCTGGGAGCCGGACAACAGATGGCACCCTCTTCATCAATATTTGGACAACCTGCTCTAAGGTATAGTATACTGCTATCGGTCAGTAGGCAATTCTATTATACTGCCATCTAAATAGACAAAAGCCAAGTGACAATTCAAATGGGGATACCTTTCTTTTATAATTTGAGCGGCCTGATACATGTCTTCTTGTTGCTTTTTAAGTTGCTCTTCGACTGGTAGGTTACCTAGGCCATAGGCTCCGCAGTCTTCATGGTGAATTAAATATACTTCTTTTATCTGGTGCAACTTTAAAGAAGTTTCTATCATAGCAAGCTTGCCTTCCGATAAAAAATTTCGGCTGGCACCGGGCAGCGCTATGTAGTCGTAATTCCCTTTTAACCCTTTATTTTCCAGCCAACGGCTAACCGGAGACTGGATCCTGTAATCCATACATGTTAATACGCAACAGCGGCAGTTGGCCACTGGTATACCACCTCCTACTTCCCAATTATAATCTTAAGTATAAAGAGGAGAAAAGTCTTCTAAGGTAGAAAGTTTATTCAATCCACCTTGGCAAAGGATGCTTCCTAAACAAGTATGATTCTTGGGCGGTTGAAGCTTTGTCCCTCAAGGCCTCTTAGGCTTTAGCCCGCAAGCATTTGGCAAGTTTTGCTTCGGAAGCATCGCTTAAAGGGGAGGGGGAAATCAAAAAATGACTGTAAGCTTTAGCTCGCAAAATATTTGCCGAGTTTTGCTTCGAAAGGACCCGGTGAAAGGCAGGGGGGAATGAGAGATGGCCGAACCTTTAACTCCTATTCACTGGAGGGACGGGTATTTAGAGATTATCGATCAGACACGCCTGCCCGAAAACCTCATCTTTATCCGGCTAAGGACGGTAGAAGAAGTTTGGGAAGCTATAAGAGAACTTAAGGTACGGGGGGCTCCCGCTATTGGCATAGCTGTTGCCTTCGGGTTGTATTTAGCTATTAAAGACTATCCGGCTAAAGATAAAGAAGAATTTTGTGCCCAACTTAAGAAAGCAGCAGATTATTTGGCTTCTTCCCGGCCTACGGCGGTAAATCTCTTCTGGGCCTTAAAAAGGGTGCAGGAAAAAGTAGCCGGGGCTCAAGGCTTAAGTGTAGGAGAGCTTAAAGACCTAGTTTTACAGGAGGCCCTGGCTATACAACAGGAAGATGAAAGCATGTGCCTGGCTATAGGGCGTTATGGTGCAGAGCTTTTGAAGGAGGTACGGGCCATCCTCACCCACTGCAATGCAGGTACTCTGGCCACAGCCCGTTACGGCACGGCTTTGGCTCCGGTGTATTATTTGGCTAACCGTGGTAAGGTATTGCATGTTTTCGTAGATGAAACAAGGCCGCTTTTACAGGGGGCAAGGCTTACGGCTTGGGAGCTTAAACAGGTGGGGATACCCGTAACCCTTATCACGGACAGCATGGCAGCAGTAGTTATGCATAAAGGTTGGATACAAGCAGTGGTGGTGGGTGCTGACCGCATCGCTGCCAACGGGGATGTAGCTAATAAGATAGGCACCTATGGCCTGGCCATTTTGGCCCGGGAACACGGGTTGCCTTTTTACGTGGCCGCTCCCAGTTCTACTTTTGATTTGGATTTACCTACAGGCCAAGAAATTCCCATCGAAGAGAGGGACCCCCGAGAAGTCACCCATTTTGGTTTAAGGCCGGTAGCCCCGGAAGGCGTCCGCGTCTTTAACCCGGCCTTTGATGTAACACCGCACCGTTATATAACAGCCATTATTACTGAAAAAGGGATTTTACGGCCACCCTACCAGGAAAGCATTCGCCAAATGTTTTTTAAAGAAACGGCTACCCAGGAAGAAGGTTTCGGAAGGTAGAAAAACTTAAGGAAGCCTTAAGGGGAACCATAACCTGTAGGGGGAACTATAAAGTGAAGGCGCTGGAAAGGCGAGAAAGGATACTGGAGATGCTAAAAGATGGCAAACCTATCACAGGGGGAGAACTTGCGCGGCGGTTGGGTGTAAGCAGGCAGGTTATAGTTCAGGATATGGCCATTTTAAGGGCCGGCGGAGCCGATATTTTGGCCACACCCCAAGGTTACATCTTAGGGCCTGCAGAGGGAGTGTACCGGCGTACCTTTGCCTGCCGGCATGATATGGCGGGCATGGAGCAGGAGCTTCTAATAATAGTAGACAACGGCGGGCGGGTTCTGGATGTGGTGGTGGAACACCCCGTTTACGGAGAACTGCGCGGCTATTTGATGCTGGCTTCCCGAAGGGATGTATATAAGTTTTTGGAGAACCTCCATAAGAGTGGGGCTAAGCCCCTTTACACCTTAACAGAGCACGGTGTCCACCTTCATACAGTGACGGCAGAAAAAGAAGAAGCCCTTAACGCTATCGAGCTGGATTTGGCCAGGGAGGGAATTCTTTTGGAAGGTTGACGGGCGCAAAAAGCCGCTTTATAATTGCCTTAAAAGTGACAAGACAGGTGTTTTGTCTATATCTTTATCTAGGGGGGAAGGAAATGCAGGAGCTGGTTAAGGAGATCCAGGAGTTAAAAAAAGAGCGAGAGGCTGTTATTTTGGCCCATAATTACCAGCAGGATGCAGTACAGGATATTGCCGACCTGGTAGGGGATTCTTTGGAGCTGAGCCGCTACGCAGCTCAAGCTAAAGCTAAAGTAATAGTGCTGGCCGGTGTGCGTTTTATGGCTGAAAGCGCCAGTATCCTCGCTCCGGATAAAACGGTGCTCTTGCCAGATATTTTTGCAGGTTGCCCTCTAGCAGAAAGCATAGATGCCCAGGAACTCAAGCGGGAAAGGGAAAAATACCCTGATGCTGCGGTGGTATGTTATATAAATTCTTCAGCCGAAGTTAAGGCAGAAAGTGACATCTGTTGCACCTCCAGCAACGCGGTCAAGGTTGTCCAATCCTTACCCCAACGCCGCATCCTCTTTGTCCCCGATCGTAACCTGGCCAGTTACGTATCCCGCTTCACAGATAAGGAGATAATCCCGTGGCCGGGGCTGTGTATCACCCATTACAGGGCTACTTTAGAGGAACTGGAGGAGGCGCGGGCTGCCCACCCGCAGGCCAAAATATTAGTACATCCTGAATGCCGGCCGGAGGTATGCGAAGCTGCTGATTTTGTGGGGAGCACCAGCGCAATTTTAAAGTATGCCCGGGAAAGCGATGCCCCAGAATTCATCATAGGTACAGAGATGGGCATCCTCCACCGCTTGCAGCAGGAAAACCCCGGGAAGAAGTTCTACCTCCTTTCGCCTGGCCTCATCTGCCCCAATATGAAGCTTACTACCTTAAGCAAAATAGCCCAATGCCTTAAAGAAATGCGGCCGGTGATCAAAGTTCCGGAAGGTATCCGGGAGAGGGCTTACCGGGCCTTAAAACGTATGCTGGAAGTGGCTTAAAATGAAGGAAGTACCTCCTTATCTAGTTAACTTTAACTTAAAAAACCTCCCCCGGGAAGAGACCGATATCCTGATCATAGGTAGCGGCATAGCGGGGCTGTTTACAGCTTTAAAAGCAGCCTGCCGGTACCGGGTCATGATAATAACTAAAGAGGGTCCCTCTGAGTGCTCCACCGGCCTCGCTCAAGGTGGTATCGCGGCTGCCTTAGAGGAGGGAGATTCCCCTGAGCTCCATGCCCGGGATACCATGCTTGCCGGTGCTGGATTAAATGATCCAGAGGCCGTAAAGGTTCTGGTTACTGAAGGGCCTGAACGGGTCAAGGAGCTTATAGAGTGGGGTATACCCTTTGACCAGGAAGGCGGGCGTCTAGCCTTGGGTAAGGAGGGGGCCCACAGCCGCCGGCGTGTACTCCATGCGGGCGGTGATGCTACAGGGGCAGTACTATGGCGGGAGCTGGCCGGCCGGGCTGCTGTAGCAGAAAATATCTGTCTGTCTACCCGCACTATGGCTTTGGATCTCCTGGTGGCTGATGGCCGCTGTTACGGTGCGCTGGTTTTAGACGAAAGCGGAAAAATTAGAGCCATATTGGCTAAAGCCACGGTTTTGGCTACCGGAGGAGCCGGCCAGCTTTATCCTGTCACCACCAACCCGGCCGTAGCTACAGGGGACGGGGTGGCCATGGCCTTCCGGGCCGGCGCGGAGGTTATGGATCTGGAGTTTTACCAATTCCACCCCACTGTTTTAGTTCACCCGGGAGCCCCGGGATTTTTGATTACAGAGGCGCTTAGGGGAGAAGGTGCTGTTTTAAGAAATAAAGATGGAGAAAGGTTTATGCCCCGCTACCATCCTTTAGCCGAGCTTGCTCCCCGGGATGTGGTGGCCAGGGCCATAGTTCAGGAAATGGCCCGTACGGGCACGCACTGTGTCTTCCTAGACGTTACCCATCTAGATCCGGCAATGCTGGAAAGGCGCTTCCCCACTGTGGTCTCCACCTGTCGCAAGCTGGGTTTGGAAGTATGCTATAACTTTATCCCGGTGGCTCCGGCTGCCCATTATTGGATAGGAGGGGTGCGGACAGATCTTTACGGCCGCACGAATCTGGAAGGGTTGTACGCTTGCGGGGAGGTGGCCTGCACGGGCGTACATGGGGCTAACCGCCTGGCCAGCAACTCCCTGCTAGAAGCTATAGTTTTTGGAGGGCGGGTGGCTGCCGATCTTTTGGAAAGGAATTGGAAGAGCGTAAATTGTCCACCTTTATCTTATAAGCACAAGGAGGAGGTTACCTTCGGCGGGGAGGAGTTGGCTTTTATACAGAAGACGATGGAGCGCGGGGCGGGATTAGTACGCCAGGGGCAGGGGCTTAAAGAGGCGGCTGCTCGGCTAGACTCTTTATGGCCCTTGCTAAAAGGAGAACCTAAAACCCGGCAAGAAGTGGAAGTATGTAATTTACTCCTTCTTTCACGCCTGGTGGTAGAAGCTGCGGCTTGGCGTAAGGAAAGCAGGGGGGTTCATTATCGGCTGGATTTTCCTGCCTCTGATCCCGCTTATTGTAAACATTTAGTATTACGTAAGGATGGTTATACCGTAACCAGTTTTGAAACAGGGGGCACATCCCCGGGAAAATACTTCAACACTAACGGTACTTCTTAACATAGGGGGTTAACAGGCCTATATGCTTAACCTGCTTGCGGTAACGGAAATTGTTAAGAGGGCTTTAGAGGAAGATTTGGGGGCCGGAGATATAACCAGCATGGCCCTTTTTTCTCCTTCTGACCGGGGTGGCGGCGTGATCCTGGCTAAACAGGAAGGGATAATAGCAGGACTACCTGTGGCGGAGCTTGTTTTTAAGCTTTGCCCCCCAGGCTGTACCTTTACCCCTTTGGTCCCTGAGGGTTCCCGGGTACAGGGCGGGCAGGAGGTGGCGCGGGTAGAAGGACCTTTGCTGGCTATTTTAGGAGGAGAACGGGTAGCCTTGAATTTCCTCCAACGTATGTCCGGTATCGCTACCCTAACTTCTCTTTATGTAGAAAAGGTTAAACCCTATAAGGCCCGGATATGCGATACCCGCAAGACCGTACCCGGCCTCAGGCTTTTAGACAAATATGCTGTGCGTATGGGAGGGGGTATAAACCACCGGTGGAATCTAGGGGATGCCGTGCTCCTTAAAGATAATCATATAAAGGCAGCCGGAAGTATCCTTAAGGCCATAAAGCGGGTGCGGGAGGCCATACCCCTTACTACGAAAGTAGAGGTAGAAGTAGAGACTATAGAACAGGCGGCCGAAGCTTTGGAGGGCGGAGCCGATCTTATTTTGCTTGATAATATGGAAGTAGCTGAAATGGAGAAGGTGGTGAAGCTTGCTGCTGGGCGGGCTTTAGTAGAAGCTTCCGGGGGTATTACTTTGGACCGGGTGGCGGAGGTGGCGGCTACAGGGGTCGACTTTATTTCCGTAGGAGCCCTAACCCACAGCGTTTCAGCCTTAGATTTAAGCTTGGAGCTTAAGTAAATTTGAGGGTAGTTTATACAGCAGGTTTTCCCGAGGTTTAATTTTTTATCCTTTTGTAAGTACTATGGAAGGAACTCATCCTCTTATGGCGAATAGTAAAAAAGAATAAACGGCCTAATCCTTAAAACCATTCCCGGCAAAGGAGGTTAAAAATTTCATGCCTTGGGATCCTACTCAAATGCCCGACTGGCAAATCTCTTTAGAAGCAGAGAAGAATATGCCCAAACCTGAGGAAGTACCGGACAGGCTTGGCCTAAAAAAGGACGAAGTAATTCCCTACGGCAGGCTCTGCCGGCTAGATTATATGAAGATTTGGGAGAGACTTAAGGACAAGCCCGATGGTAAGTATATCGAAGTTACGGCAGTTACTCCTACCCCCCTAGGCGAGGGCAAGACGACCACCACCTTGGGACTTATAGAAGGGCTGGCTAAGAGGGGTAAGAATGCTGGGGGTTGTATCCGGCAGCCTTCTTCCGCGCCCACTTTCAATATAAAGGGTACTGCTGCTGGTGGCGGCAATGCTTTGCTCATACCCATGACTGAATTTTCCTTAGGCTTAACCGGCGATATCAACAATATTACCAACGCCCATAACCTCATGATGGTAGCCTTGACAGCCCGGATGCAGCACGAAACCAACTACACTGATGAAGAATTGGCTAAGAGGGGCTTAAGGCGCCTTAATATTCACCCTAAAAAGATAGAACAGCGCTGGGTGATGGACCTGGGTGCCCAGGCGTTAAGGAACATAGTCATCGGCTTGGGTAATGAGATGGACGGCGTTACCATGCAGTCGGGCTTTATGGTTAGTGTGGCCTCGGAACTTATGGCCATCCTGGCCATGGTCCGTGACCTTAAAGACCTGCGGGAAAGCATAGGCCGGATAATAGTGGCTTACGACCGGCAAGGCAACCCCATTACCACCGAAGATTTAGAGGTAGCAGGCGCCATGTGCGCCATAATGAGGGAATCTATTAATCCCACTTTATGCTGGACTGCTGAGTATCAGCCCGTAATGGTGCATGCCGGCCCCTTCGCCAATATAGCCGTGGGCCAATCCTCCATCATAGGTGACCGCATAGGGCTTAAGCTTTTCGAGTACCATTGTACGGAGAGTGGCTTTGGTGCGGACATAGGTTTTGAGAAATTCGTAAACGTAAAGTGCCGCCACAGCGGCCTTAAACCCAACGTCTCGGTTATCGTAGCTACGGTGCGGAGCCTGAAGATGCACGGAGGCGGGCCCGCGGTAGTGCCCGGGCGTCCCTTGGATGAGGCTTACACTAAGGAAAACCTCCCCTTGCTGGAAAAGGGTATCGAAAATCTCCTCCACCATATCGGTATAGTGAAGAAATCTGGTGTCAAACCGGTAGTATGCATTAATGCTTTCCCCACCGACACTCAAGAAGAGCACAAGCTTATCCGGCGGTATGTGGAGCAGGCGGGAGCCCGCTGCGCTATCAGCAACCATTGGAGGTATGGCGGGGATGGGGCCCTCGAACTGGCCGATGCCGTAATAGATGCCAGCCAGGAAGAAGTAGATTTCAAGTTCTTCTACCCCTTAGAGATGCCCTTCATGGAGAGAGTGGAATTAATAGCTCGCGAAGTATATGGTGCGGATGGTGTGCAGTGGTTGCCGGCTGCTGAAGCCAAGGCCAAGGTTCTCCAGGAAAAGTATCCCGACTTCTACACCATGATGGCCAAGACCCATTTGAGCTTAAGCCACGATCCTAACCTTAAAGGCGTGCCCAAGGGCTGGACTTTGCCCATACGGGACGTCCTGGTCTTTGCAGGGGCTAAATTTCTCGTTCCTCTTTGCGGAGAGATACGCTTAGTGCCAGGTACTTCCTCCGATCCCGCTTTCCGCAGGATCGATGTTGATGTAGAGACTGGAGTAGTCAAAGGCTTATTCTAAACCCGGGAGTGGGGCGCTAAAAAGGCAGGCCCCCTTGGGTATGGAGAGCTGGATATAACGGCAGAGCCCGACGATCAGAGGGTCAAAGGTGTCTTAAGTTCGGATTGGCTGGCGGTGGCAGGTTTAAGGGGAGCTGCCACCGCTTTTTATTAGGCTTAATTTAAGCTTAATAAAACACTAATTTATCCTTAATGGGAACTGCTTATAATTACAGAGGGGAATTAATTAATTGACATAGGGGATTAAAAACAAGGTAGAGGGCTTTATATGGGCAAAGCCAAAATAACAGTCAGAAATTTAAATTTTTACTACGGAAGTACCTGGGCACTAAAGGATATAAATTTGATTATAAAAGAGCACTCCGTGACCGCCCTTATAGGGCCTTCGGGGTGCGGGAAATCTACTTTCCTCCGGGTTTTAAATCGCCTAAACGATCTTATCGAAAATACACACCTTTCCGGAGAAGTGTTTTTGGACGGCCAGAATATCTATGCTCCTGATACTGATGTTATTGCCCTCCGGAAACGGGTAGGGATGGTCTTTCAAAGGCCCAACCCCTTCCCCATGTCCATTTATGACAACGTGGCTTATGGTCCCCGCGTGCACGGTATAACCAAGAAAAAGCAATTAGATGAAATTGTAGAAAAGAGCTTGAAAGCTGCCGCCCTATGGGATGAAGTAGCGGATCGCTTGAAAGCTTCCGCTTTGAGCCTTTCTGGAGGCCAGCAGCAGCGCCTGTGTATCGCCCGTTGTTTGGCTGTGGAGCCGGAAGTCATCCTTATGGACGAGCCTTCTTCCGCTTTGGATCCCATCTCCACGTTAAAAATAGAGGAGTTAGTGTTATCCCTTAAAGAGAAATATACCATCGTAATCGTTACTCATAATATGCAGCAGGCAGCACGGATTTCGGATACTACGGCCTTTTTCTTAAACGGCGAGATAATAGAATGTGATGATACAGCCATCATCTTTACCAGGCCGCGGGACAAGCGCACCGAGGATTATATAACAGGACGTTTCGGCTAGAGCCGGTTTATAAATAAAGCCCCGATATAATTTTACTTGATGTAGTTTTAATAGATATAAGCAGCTTAATAAACATAAGCAACAAAGAAGTCTAATACATTAAATAGATTAAAAAGTAAAGAAGGAAAGAAAAGAGGGGCCAGTTAAGGACAAAGTATACAATATTCATAAAAAAAGAAGGTGACAGAATAAGGGAGGTGGAATTATAATATGCATAATACTACAGAAACTCTAAGGGGAGATGGGATAATGGCGGGAAGCATTCGTCAGAGCTTCCACCAGTCCTTGGAGAGCCTTCAACAAGAGATATTGCGTATGGGGAGCATCGTGGAGCAAGTGATAGCCAAAGCAGTAGAAAGCTTGGCCAAGCTGGATTCTAAAATAGCCAACGAAGTTATCGAAGGAGACGCTATTGTAGATGAACTGGAGCTTCAGATAGAAGACCAGTGCCTTAAGCTTATCGCCACCCAACAGCCCATGGCTAAAGATTTACGTAAGATCGCTGCCGGCTTTAAGATAATTACTGATCTAGAAAGGATAGCCGATTATTCGGTAGATATTGCCCGTACGGCCAATAGGATAATAGCCACGGGTCAACCCCTTATCAAACCCTTGATAGATATCCCGCGCATGGCGGAACTAGCTCAAAATATGGTCAAGCAGGCTTTGGATGCCTATGTCCACGGCGATGTAAAACTAGCTTATGCTGTAGCCGAAAGCGATGACCAGGTCGACCAGTTGCATAACCAGATCTTCCGGGAGTTGTTGGTTTTTATGATGGAAAACCCGCGCACCATAACCCAGGCCACTTATCTGCTTTTCGTAAGCAGGTACTTGGAACGCATTGCTGACCATGCTACCAATATTGCTGAAGAAGCCATTTATCTGGAAACCGGTGAAAGAAAAGAGCTGAACGATTAAGTCTAACTAGCCTCCCCGTGGCGAAGGGACCTGGGCTGACATTGTTCACCAACTCTGTTTATCAACTTTTTCAGGTCTGGGTGAGGAGATCGGGTGGTAACATCTCCTGGGTGTGTACCAGAAAAGCGGCGAGCAGTGCTACGGCAAAGCTTAAAGCTGCTGCCAGGCCAAAAAGGATCAAATTTCCCAAAGTGGCTGTAAGCCCAAAAACAGGAGGCCCCAGGGCTACCCCTAAAAACCGCATAGAACCGTAAAGGCAAGTGATCCCTCCGCGTTGGGAGGCAGAGGCTGAGCTCGTAATAAGGGTGTTTACCGAGGGGAGGACGCTTCCCGTACCTACTCCTAAAAGGATAAGAGCCAGCAAAAAAAGATACAGCGGTAGGCGAAATGCCATAAGCAAGAGGGCGCCTGCGACTACGCTTAAACCTGCTACAAGGGTTATTTTTAATATCCGGGCGTCCTTTTTTTGCAAGTAGCTGCCGCATAGGTAAGAGGTCAGGGCCATGGAACCCACAGGGAGGGCGAGGAGAAGCCCTATTTTGATCCCCTCCCATCCTTTTGCTTCTAGATTATCAGCCACAAGGCTTAAGACACCGAATAAAAGAAAAAGCACGGCCATACCGGCAAGAAAGCAAGCCAGGAGCCCTGTCCCCTTCTCTTTAAATATCTGCTTTAGGCCTCCAAAATAGCTTCCTATAGTCCGGTACTGGCCTATACCCTGTTTAGGTTCGCGCACTATCAACCATATAGCTATTCCTACAGGGATGGCCAAAAAGCCGTAAACGAAGAAAGGGGCAAACCAGGTTATTAAGCCCAGGAGCGCCCCAGCGATAGGGCTTATAACTTTACCCAGGCCGTTGGAGGCTTCCAGTAGCCCTAAGGCTTTGGCCCGCTCGTTGCTTTGGAATATGTCGCCTACCAGGGCCATGGCTAGCTGGTAGGTTCCCCCGGCGCCTATACCCTGGAGGATGCGGCTACCTAAAATAAGATAATAGGGCTGGGCCGAAAGATAGGCCGCTGTTCCAGCCAGGAGCCCCCCTGCACCGTAAAGGATGAGAGCGGGGGCCATAATTATTTTGCGGCCGAAACGGTCGGATAAGAAGCCGGCAAAGGGTATGGTGATGCCTGCCGGGAGGGAAAATACGGTGATGAAAAGGCTTACTTGAAATAGGCTTACTCCCAGAGCCTCCTTCATCTTAGGAAGCAGAGGGACAAGCATAGAGTTGCCCAGCACCATAATAAAGGGGACGGTGCATAAGAGGGCAAAGGGAAGTCGCATGGAAGCTCGCAAAGCCGTACCACCCCTTTTTAAAGTCCTGCTTCTATTTTATCCCGGCCCGGCATACAAGATTTACGGGAGGGACTACCATGTTTTTCTTTTTTCTCGATAAATATGTCCTGGGCATGGCCGGCCTGCGTTTTTTTTCTAGCCTGGTAGAAATGACGGCTGCTTATCTTATGCTTAAGTTTAACCGGGTGGAGACGGCTTTAAAAATAAATGCCCTTTTAGCCCTGGTAGGGCCTACCATAATGATGATTGTTACTGCCGTTGGTTTGTGGGGTTTGGCGGGTAAGGTGGCGCCGGAAAAATTTTTTGTCATTTTAGTCGGGGTAGCCCTTATTTTTTATGGTTTGCACCGGTGAACTGTCTCCTCGAGGGAGGTTATGGAATAAAGTAAACAGGGAGTTAAAGTGTTTTAAAAACTTCCCTTAAGGAGGCGAAAGTAAAAGTGATGGAGAAGGATGTGACTTCTTATGGCTGGCATGGTATTTTAGAGTTTCCTTTACCAGGCCGCCAGCAGAAGAAACCCCGGAAGCAGGGTTTAACCATGGTCATTGATAAAGGGCTCGGTCTAGCCCAACTGCAGGACCTTTTAAGGGTGGCGGCACCGTATATAGATTTTTTAAAACTCGGTTTTGGTACTTCCCTGTTTTACCCTGCAGATTTGCTACGGGAAAAAATACGCTTAGTCCGCTCTTTCGGTATAGATATCTTTCCCGGGGGCACTTTCCTAGAAGTAGCTTGCTGGCAGGGCAAGCTAGACCTTTACTTGCAGACGGCCAAAGAATTAGGCTATACTTTTATTGAAGTTTCTGATGGGACCGTCCCTCTGACCCAAGAAATGAGAACTTACGCCATACGCCGGGCACGGGAGCTGGGATTGGGGGTTTTAAGCGAGGTAGGAAAAAAGGATCCCCGGGATGCCGTGGAGAATACAACTATCCTGGCCCAGATCAAGCGGGATCTAGAGGACGGAGCTTATAAAGTCATTGTGGAAGGCCGGGAATCGGGCCAGGGTGTGGTTATCTTCGATAACCGAGGGCTTCTTAAAGAAAAAGAATTAGAATTTTTAGCTGGCCGGATAGAAAGGTTGGAAGACATAATCTGGGAGGCGCCCCAAAAGCACCAGCAACAGGAGCTTATTTTGCGTTTCGGACCCAACGTAAATTTAGGCAATGTGCATCCCCAGGATGTGTTAGCCTTGGAGGCTTTACGGGTGGGCCTGCGCGGAGATACTTTGAGGGCTACTTTAAAATCTGTTGTTTCTTGAAGGAGGAATCAGGGCCGGGGCGAAGAATATCTTCGCTCAGGCCCTACACTATTAAAGGTAACGTTACCCTAGTTTTTGGGGGGGTAAAGGTTGGAAATAGATGTATTTCCCACCATTACTAGCGCCACTGACGAAGGCTTGAACGGCAAAATCGCCCTTGTGGTAGACACTCTAAGGGCTACTACCACCATAGCCGCTGCTCTGGATGCAGGTTGCCTAGAAATTATACCCGTTATAACTCCCGAAGAAGCCATCGAAATGAGGGAGCGGCTGGGAGACAAGCGGGTTCTTTTAGGCGGCGAGCGAGGAGCGGTGAAGATCCCGGGTTTCGATCTGGGAAATTCGCCCTTAGAGTATACCCCAGAGATGGTCCAGGGGAAGAGGATTATTATGACTACTACCAACGGCACTCGGGCCATCCGGAAGGCCTCTTCGGCTCGCTTGGTGCTCCTGGCAGCTTTAATAAATGCTCCGGCAGTGGCGGAAGTGGTGGCCGGGATGGGTGGCGGAGATGTTACAATTTTATGTGCGGGGACCCGGGACCGCTTTTCCCTGGAGGATTTTTTGACAGCCGGGCTTTTAGTGAGCGAGTTAGAAAAGAAAGGCCAATACATATTAAGAGATGGCGCCCTGGTGGCCAGGGAGTTTTACCGCAGCGTAGGAACCGATATCCTCAAAGTATTACAGCAGAGCTTGCATGGGGCCCAACTTGTGGAACTGGGTTTTGGCCCCGATCTGGAGTACAGCTCCCGGGTGGGCGTTTTAAAAGTAGTGCCTGTTTATAACGGAGGGCTGATAAAGAAATACGCAGGGGAATAACTTTTTAAAAAGCCCTTCTTAAAAAGGGATGGACCGAATAAGGTCCGGTTAATCAAGACTATAAGTGGGGTAAGGGGGCATATAATTGCTTAAGGGAGCCTAAAGCTTTAAGGGGATTTCCCTGTGATGAATGCCTCTACCCTGCTTTTGGTCTTGATCATGCTTTTGGGTATCCTGGGACGCTCTAACATTATTGCTGCTGCATCAGCCATTCTATTGTTCCTTGAATTCGTTAATTTACAGCGTTTCTTTCCTTTGCTGGAGCGCCGGGCCCTGGAGATAGGTCTCATTTTTTTAGTTGTCTCTGTTCTCATCCCCTTTACCCATGGGCGGGTGGGACCGGCGGAGATTCTGCGCTCCTTTACAGATACCACCGGCCTTATAGCCATTTTAAGCGGGCTTTTAGCTACCTTGCTTAATTGTCAGGGTCTGGAACTCCTCCGGCGCTATCCCCATATGATGATCGGCATGATTCTCGGTTCCCTAATCGGTGTAGCCTTTTTTGGCGGCATACCGGTAGGACCGCTTATGGCGGGGGGTATAGCTGCCTTATTAGTCTATCTGGTAGAATATCTGCGCTAAAATCTTGGCCTGGAATTTTAGGCAGGGGAGTATAGGTTCTTCTGAACAAGGGGATATTTTAGTTTGGGGTAGGCTTAAAGCCGCGGCAAAATATTGAGGGAAAAATGGCATTTTCGGAGGAGCCTTTCATGAGGGCTGGCGCCCTCTCCACGAACCATGAAAATGAGGAGGCTATTTTCGGAGGAGGCCATTTTTGAAGGAGGTAGGTTTCCCTTTGCGTAACCGTATCGATTTTCCAGAGTGGCCGAGGGAGATACCGCAGCCTGACACCTTCCCTCACCCCCAAATAGCTCCCCCTGAGATCCCTGAACACGGGGAAGAACCTAAAGAGTCCCCTGGACGGGGATTTTCTTGTTATAATTACTTTGGCGGTACTTTTATCTAGGAGGCACATTTTAACCCGGTGAATTATGTAGATCTTTTTCTTCTTTTAGCGTTAATTTGGGCGGGTTTCCGGGGGTATCACCGCGGTTTTTCTGGTCTGGTAGCCGGGTTTGCGGGGTATTTGGTTTGCGGTCTTTTATCTTTGAACCTGGCAGAGCCCTTAATTCGCTGGATTGATAGCAACTGGGGAATTTGTAGCAAAGTGGCCAATATGCTGCTTCCCTATCTGCCCCTTCCCCGTTTCGTCTTAGACCAGGAATTGAGCGCTCCGGTTATAAAGCAGGTGGATGCTTGGCTTTCCAATTGGCCGTTACCCCTTTCCGTTAGGGCTGAACTATGGGAAGCTGTCCAGAAAAGCGGGAGGAGCCCGGTTACTTTAGGAGAAGCCATAGCTTCTCAGCTAGCCCTGGGGTTGCTCAAGGTATTAGCCTTTATAGTGCTGTTTTATATCTTCCTTTGGGTTTTAAGACGCTGGGGCTTTAACTTTGCCCGTAGTTGGGCAGGCGCGCCCTGGAGTATTTCCCGCATACTGGGATTGGCTTTGGGTTTAATAATCCAAGCTATATATCTTTCCTTAGGCTTAGGTATTCTGGAGCTAGGGATAGAAAAGGGATGGTTTTTAGAGCTACCTTTTCTTTTACCCGTAGCCCGGGAGTTAGCGGCTTCTCGCCTCACCCCGCCCCTCCTGGAGCTTTTTTATTGGTTGAAGGGATTGGTGAATGTCTAAGACCTTTACTGCAAAGTGAAAATTTTATATGGTGCTTCCGAAACAAGTATAATTTTCCGGCGGCTAAAGCTTTGTCTCTCAAGGCTTCTTAGGCTTAGCCTGCAAAGCATTTAGCAAGTTTTGCTTCGGAAGCGCCTTTATACTTTAGGAAAGAAAAACATGAAGGAGGAAAAACATGAAGGAAGATGCTAAGAGGCTGAAGGCAGAGCTTGCCCTTCCGGAAAAGAGCGCTTGGGAGAGGCTTGCCCCGGGAGAGGAGGAGGCTGTATTTACTTTTTGCGAAGGATATAAGAAGTTTCTAAGCCAGGCTAAGACTGAAAGGGAGGCCGTGCGGTTAGCTTTAAATTTAGCTAGAGAAAAGGGTTTTATCTCTTTAAATAGCCTGCCTTCCGGCCAAGGACTTGCACCGGGGACCAAGTTTTTCTGGGAATGGAGACAAAAGGTATTAGTATTGGGTGTTGTAGGAGAGCTTCCCTTAGACCGGGGTCTACGCCTGGTGGGAGCCCATATTGATTCCCCACGCCTCGACCTTAAGCCTACTCCCTTATATGAGAGCGGAGGGCTAGCCCTCTTTAAGACACATTATTACGGCGGGATCAAAAAATACCAGTGGACGGCCCTGCCCTTGGCTTTGCACGGAGTGGCCATCTTAAGGGACGGTACCCGGAGGGAGATCGTGATCGGAGAAGATCCGGCGGACCCCATCTTTAGCATAAGCGACCTTCTCCCCCATCTGGCCAAAGAGCAGATGAAGAAAAATATGGAAGAAGCCGTAACAGGAGATGATTTGAATCTAATAGTAGGCAATATCCCTTACCCCGGGGAGGATATGAAAGAAAAAGTACGGCTAAATATACTTAAGATCCTCAACGAGCGCTTCGGCCTGGTAGAAGAAGATTTCGTCGTGGCTGAACTTGAGCTGGTTCCGGCTGGGCCGGCCCGGGACCTGGGGCTTGACCGCAGCATGGTGGGCGGATACGGGCAGGATGACCGCGTTTGCGCCTATACAGCCCTTAAGGCTCTTCTGGAAATAGAACGCCCCCAGCATACTGCCCTGGTCCTTTGGGTAGATAAAGAGGAGATAGGTAGCACCGGGAATACTGGGGCCCAATCACGCTTGCTAGAACAGGTAGTTATAGAGCTGGCCGCCCGGGCTGGGCTGGCGGATATTTTGACTGTAGGGCGCATTTTGGCTTCTTCCAAAGCCCTTTCCGCCGATGTCACGGCCGGTTTAGATCCTACTTATGAAGGGGTTTTTGATAAAACCAATGCTTCCCTGTTGGGCCGCGGGGTGGTGCTCAACAAATATACCGGCTACCGGGGCAAGTATGAGGCCAACGATGCTAGCGCCGAGTTTATGGCCGAACTGCGGGCTATATTTAATAACGCGGGTGTCATCTGGCAGAGCGGTGAATTGGGCAAAGTAGATCTAGGCGGCGGTGGCACCATCGCCAAATATTTGGCCTATTTCGGCCCGGAAGTAGCCGACTGTGGCCCGCCCCTCCTTTCCATGCACGCCCCCTTAGAGATAGCCAGCAAAGTGGATATTTTCATGGCCTACAAGGCTTATGGAGCCTTCCTCCGGAGCTAAAAAGCAGGAGGTAAAAACACTTAGGTGTCGAAGTATTAAAAGCAGGAGTAAATTTACAGGAGAAGGGCGGGATGGGCTTTGGAGACTACTGTTGATGCACGGGGGCTTGCTTGCCCGCAGCCTGTAATCAACACCAAAAAGGCCCTGGAGGCCTTAAAGGACGGTGGAAAAGTAGTTACCATAGTGGATAACGAAGTGGCCCGGGATAATGTAGTTAAGCTTGCCCGTAGTTTGGACTGCGCTGTGGAGGTGGAACAGAGAGGCACCGACTATTACATCCACATCCGTAAGGAAAGCCTGCCCTCCACCCAGTTAACCATCCACCCGGGGCAGGTTATATTAATAACCTCCGATTCCCTGGGACGGGGCGCGCAGGAACTAGGCGAGTTACTGATGCGCAACTTCTTGCAAACTTTAGCCGACGGCGAAGTTATGCCCCGCTGCCTCTTGTTCATCAATAGCGGGGTAAAGCTTTGCTGCGAAGGTTCGTCGGTCCTGGCCACCCTTCTTAACCTGGAGCAGCGGGGAGTAGAGATACTGTCGTGCGGTACTTGCCTTGATTACTACCAGCTTAAAGAAAAGCTCTGCGTGGGCAGTATAACTAACATGTATACCATCTTAGAACACTTGCTAGCTGCCGAAAAGGTTATAACCCTTTAGAAGCCATCCTTTTAGTATCTTTGCCCTTTGGTTTAAGCTTTTCTTTAAAGAAAGGAAGAATGGTTTACCTTTGTTATTTTGGTGGTTTAAAAAGGACCTCGACCCCGAGAAATTAAAAAAAGAACTCTCCTGTGCCCGGAAGCTTACGCCCAGGCTAAAACGTCTCTTACGTCGCCTGGGGCCGGAACAGGTGGCGGAAATCGTTTTGGCCTGCTGGCCCGAACTTTACCCCGGGGTACAGGCAGACCTTAAAGCATGGGTCACGGAAGAAGGACTGGTGGAAGAGTGGCTAGCTCTATTAAAGAAGGGGCCTAATAGGGTAAGGGCGCAGGTTGCGGAGATCCTGGGTATTACGGGCCAGGGCCGGGCAGTAGGGCCCCTTCTTTCTGCCCTGGCCGATGGGGATGAGATCCTTCAGATAGCTGCTGCTGCAGGTCTAAGTCTTCTAGGTGACCCGCGCTGTCTTGAGCCTTTGGCACAGGCCCTAGTCGAATCTCAGGGGAGGCTCCCTCCAGCCCGCATAGCCCAGGTGTTAATCGCCTTTGGGGAGGCGAGCATACCGTACCTTGTTTCCTTTTTAGATAAAGCCGACGAAGAGGCTGCCGTCCGCATCTTGGAGGTCTTGGGTTCCATTGGGGGGCAGCGGGTTTTACCCTATCTTATCCGGGGGCTAAAAACTCCCCGGGCTGCTATCCGGGTAGCGGCGGCGCAAGCTTTGGGTGAAGCAGGCTTTAAAGAAGCGGGGGAAGAACTTTTAAAGGCCTTGGCCGATGAAGACCCTAAAGTTCGGGCGGCTGCAGCCTGCGCCTTAGGCCGGATAAAGTATCTTAAGGCTTTGCCTTATCTAAAACAGGCCTTAGAAGACCCTTCTTGGCAAGTACGTGCTTCGGCCGAGGTAGCGCTGAAAACCCTCGAAGCCGCTCGCTAATCTTAAAGGGAAGAGATTAGGGTTGAGATGTGTTTGGGGAAGGGGCGGGGTATAAATGGATCTACACTTGGGCGATATTGTAGAACTGCGTAAGATGCACCCGTGCGGGAGCAATCGCTGGGAGATCCTGCGCACGGGTATGGATTTCCGGCTTAAATGTCTGGGTTGTGGCCGCCTGATTCTTATACCGCGCTCCAAGCTAGAAAAAAGCCTTAAAAAAGTAATAGGGCAGCCGGGAGAGTAAAAACTCTCCCCGGCTGCCCGTAAGCGAAAACCCCTAAAGAATTCTGAGGGCTTCAGGATGTTATCACCTTAGCTTGCTCTAAGGTATTTACCAACTCATCAATAGCGGCTGTTAAGATGTCGAGCTTCTTTTCCAAGCGGATCAAAAGATAGAAAGCCACCACCATAGGGAACCCGTAATTGCCTATATAGGTCCAAAGTTCTTCCATGAACTCTTCCTCCTTGCTCATTAAATGAGCTCTGTGATCTCCTGGCTTACTACCCGCGCCCCATCTATACCCACCAAGTCTCCCCCGCTAGAAGCAAAGATATTGCGGCTGAGGATAAGCTCCATGGCGGACTGTACTTCGCCAGAAGTGAGATCGCTCCGGGGGTCTTGGACAACTAATGTAAATCGCCGGCCGGAAGCGTTTCGGAAGATCAATTCTAGCCGCCTGGATACCATCTAGTTCCTCCCTCCTTTATTTACTTTTGGTGTTTCCGAAGCAAAACCTAACAAATCCTTTACGAGTTAAAGAGGGACAAAGCTTCAACCGTCTGAAAATCATCTTTGTTTTGGAAGCACTCTCTCCAAGCCTTAAGAGGCCTTAAGGGACAAAGCTTAAACCGCCGGAAAATCATACAGGAGATTTTTAGGCACCGGAGCTTAGATTATTTTCGTTTACCCTGGTTATAGCTGCTACCGGATGCACCTGAAGCCTGGCTAAGGCTTGGGCTACATCGAAAACATTCTGGTCTGAGGCTTGGGGTTTCACCCGGTTGTAGGTACGTACCCGATAGACTGGCTCCCCACCGTCGCCTGTGCCGACCTGCAAAGTCAAGCGCAGGGAAGATTCTTGTGGGGTAACTACTACTGCCATAGCCGTTCACCTCCTTCTGCCTCCTAAGTTTACTGCCTTTTCCCTTTTTAGACAAAGCAGGTAACGTGTGGGAGAATAAAGGGGGAGATGCTGAAGTTTCTCTTTAAGGGCCTATTCCCCACCACCATCTTGAATGTACTTAGAAGAGACCTGAGGATAATGCTTTATGAAAGGAGTATAGAACTTAGCGTCCCGCCAATTCAAACTTGCTTAGGTTGGCCCGGTATGCTATAATACAGCGGAAAATGCTTCCCTGCTCCACTCTTAAGGGTGGGGCCGCCAGTCCGTAGGGAGGAGGTGTAAAGTGTGCGGAGCTATGAAGCCCTTTATATTATAAGGCCTGACCTAGAGGATGAGCAGATCGAAGCAGTGGTAAACAAATTCACCGGCTTAATAGAAAAAAACGGCGGGGAGATCATCCAGGTCGACAAATGGGGCAAAAGGAAGCTGGCTTATGAGATACGGAAATACCGTGAAGGATATTACGTGCTCATGCAGTTTAGAGGAACGTCAGCTACAGCCCAAGAATTAGAACGTGTATTTAAGATAACAGATGAAGTCATCCGTTACCTCATTGCCCGCCTGGAGGAGAAGGCCAGCTAACGTTCTTCACTAGTTAAGAGGGTGCTTTTTAAGTTGGCCAAAATTGGGGGGAGGGCCATGTTAAACCGGGTAATCCTTATAGGCCGCTTGGTGCGGGACCCGGAATTGCGCTATACACCTAATGGAGTGGCCGTGGCTAATTTTACCTTAGCTGTAGACCGCCCCTACGTAAACCAGCAGGGTGAGCGGGAAACGGATTTTATCCGCATAAGTTTATGGCGCAAGCTGGCCGAGACCTGCGCTAGCCACCTGGGGAAGGGACGATTGGTGGCTGTAGAGGGACGCCTCCAGGTGCGCACTTATGAGACATCCGATGGCCAGAGGCGGCAGGTCACGGAAGTGGTAGCCGATGATGTGCGTTTCTTGGATTGGCCTAAAGATAGAGCGGCAAGCTCAAGCGTAGAGGAACTAGGGGATTTCCCCGACTTAAGCGATCTGGGTACGGAGGTAGAACTAGGAGAAGACGACCTCCCCTTTTAAAAGCAAGCTTTAAGGAGCGTGAGAGAAATTGACGCGCGATCGCAAGCGTGGGCGCAAGCGCATCTGCAGCTTTTGCATGGATAAAATTGATCAGGTGGATTATAAAGACGTAAATAGATTACGGAAATTTATTACTGAGCGGGGGAAAATCATACCACGCCGGATTACTGGAAATTGTGCCCGCCATCAACGGCAACTTACCCGGGCGATAAAGAGGGCACGTATAATGGCCTTGTTGCCCTTCACGGTGGAGTGATGTTCGAATTTAAGGTGGGTCTTAAAGGGGAAACGGTGGATAGAGGGGGCTTGCGAGCTGCTCCCTCTTTCCTTTATATCCCTGGGGGCATTATAAGCCGGGAAGGGGGCGTTTAAAGTTTTGAGCGAACGTAGCGCTCTAGCACCTTTAGCCGAGGGGGCTTTAGTGGCCGCTTTAGCAGCGGTCCTGGCTTTGCTTGGTATATTGCTCCCCCCTTTACAGGTAGTGACTAATATTTTGTGGATAGTCCCCATTGTGGTGCTGGTTGTTCGCCAGGACCTGCGCACCGGGATACTGGCTACTCTGGTGGCAGGGATCCTGGTGGGCGTCTTTAGCGGACTGCTTAACGCACTTTTTTTGTTCATCCAGTTTGCCGGTTTGGGGCTACTTTACGGGTACCTGTTTAAAAGGGAAGTTTCTCCGGGGCCTATGGTTGTAGCGGGTAGTTTAATGGTACTTTTCTCTTTACTTTTTTCTTTGTTTCTTTCTTTCTATATTCTGGGGTGGTCTTCCCTGAATTTGGTGGAAGATTTGCAGCACCTCCCAGAACGCGTCCTGGATTTTTACAGGCGTTTGGGGTTATTAGACAGATTTTTACAACAAGGAAATACCCTAGAGGACTTGCGGCGCTCCCTGGAGGCTACTGTAAACTATATTAAGCTCCTTTTGCCCGGGATGCTGGTTCTGGTTTCCCTTTTTTTGGCCCTGATAAACTACTTAGTTTCAGAGGCTATACTGCGGCGGTTAAACTTGAGAAACAAGGTTCTTCCTCCTTTCCGGTACTGGCAGCTTCCCTGGTACGCCATCTGGGGCTTCATCTGCGGTTTGGCCTTGTGGCTGGCCGGAGATTACTGGCATCTAACCGCCTTAAGAATTGTGGGGTTGAATATATTATACCTCTATTTTCCTTTGCTAGCAGGAAACGGGCTAGCCTTGGTAGCTTTTTGGGCCCACCGCTTTCCTTGGCCGGGAGCCTTAAAGTTTACGGTATTCCTTTTACTCCTATTTAACTTACCTTTAGCTCTTTTGGTACTGGCGAGCTTGGGTTTGATGGATACCTTGGCAGGCTGGCGGCGGCCGCAAAGAAGTGGTTAAAAGAAGGAGGTTGTTACGCTAATGAAGGTTATTCTCTTAGAAGATGTTCCCAAGCTGGGCAAAAGGGGTAGTGTGGTGGAAGTGGCGGACGGTTATGCCCGTAATTACCTTCTACCTAGGAAGCTTGCCGTACTGGCTACCGAGGAGCGGCTGGAAGAACTGAACCGGGAGAAGGCCAGGGAAGAGAGAAAGAAGCAGAAGGAGCTAGAGGAGGCCAGGAAGCTTGCGCGGATTTTGGAAGGATCCACTATAACCCTGGTTGCCCGGGCAGGAGAAGGGGGCAAGCTTTTTGGTTCTATTACCAATAAAGAAATAGCCCAGGCAATAGAAAACACCTTCCATATTTCTATAGACCGGCGTAAAATTGAACTAGAGGAGCCCCTTAAAGTATTGGGCTCCTATCCCGTTATCTTGCGCCTCCATCCTGAAGTGCAGGCCAAGATTACGGTTGAGGTGGTTACAGAGAGGGGTTAAGAGATGGCTAAGAAGGCTAAGGCTAGAGCGCTTTTCCACGGAGAACACGATTTTCTTTCCCGGCAAGTCAGCGCCCTGTATGGAATCTTATGCGATATCTTCGGAACGGATAAGGTGGTTTTAAAGGCGAGCAAGTTAGAAGCATTGGATCTTCTTCAATCTGAGAAACTTCCGGAGCGGGTTTTAGCCCTACAGAAGCTGGTATATGAAGACCCTACCATAGATACAGTGCCGCCCGTAGAGGCTATACCTGGCATTTTACAAGATATTCAAGAAGAGCTGGCTGATTTCATTGCCCGCCGCTCGGTAGAGGACAATTTAGAGCGCCGGGTGGCCGAAAAAATGCAGGAGCGGCATGAGGAGTACCTCCAGGAGATACGGCGTCAGATCTTAAAGGAAAACGTAGGACCCGAGAACCCTTATACGTTAAAGAAGCTTGCTGCTTTAGAAAAGATGGAGCAGGTGAGGCTAGCCCGCTCGGCCATGGAGGTTTTAAGGCCCCAGAGCCTTGACCAGATCGTGGGCCAGGAAAAGGCCATCCAGGCCCTTTTGGCCAAGCTGGTCTCTCCCTATCCCCAGCACATACTTATATACGGCCCGCCTGGGGTAGGGAAGACTACAGCCGCGCGTCTTGCCCTAGAGGAAGCTAAAAAGGTCAGCAGTTCTCCTTTTAGGCCGGATGCTCCTTTTGTAGAGGTGAACGGGGCTACCTTGCGCTGGGACCCGCGGGAGGTCACCAACCCCTTGCTGGGCTCTGTCCACGATCCCATCTATCAGGGAGCCCGCCGGGATCTGGCCGAAAGCGGGGTGCCCGAGCCCAAGCTGGGTCTAGTCACCGAGGCCCACGGGGGAATATTGTTTATTGACGAGATAGGGGAAATGGACCCCATACTTTTGAATAAGCTTCTTAAAGTGCTAGAGGATAAGCGGGTAAAATTCGATTCTTCCTACTATGATCCGGCAGATGAAAATGTTCCTCAGTATATAAGGAAGCTTTTCGAGGAAGGGGCCCCAGCAGACTTTATTTTGATAGGGGCTACCACCTGTGATCCGGAAGAACTCAATCCTGCTTTACGCTCGCGGTGTGCCGAAGTCTTCTTCGAGCCCCTTACTCCTTCCCAGATAGAAACCATAGTAAAGCAGGCGGCAGAAAGGTTAGGGGTAAAACTTGAGCCGGCTGTTCCTGCGCTTATAGCGGAATATACCTTAGAAGGGCGCAAGGCTGTAAACATCCTGGCCGATGCTTACGGGTTGGCCTTATACCAGCAATACAAAAAGAGAGGTCGCCGGAGAAAAGTAATTACGGTGGATCATGTTTTAGAAGTGGTGAGGGCAGCACGCCTTGTTCCTTTGATCACCGCCCGGGCCCAGGAAGAGCCGGAGATAGGCCGGGTTTTCGGCCTGGCCGTAGCAGGATTTGTGGGGTCCGTATTAGAGGTGGAAGCCATCGCCTTTCCGGCCCGGGAGCCCGGTAAGGGGAACCTGCGGTTCAACGAGACGGCAGGGAGCATGGCGAGGGACTCTGTTTTCAATGCTGTCGCCGTTTTCCGCCTCCTGACAGGGCAGGACCTTAGCGATTACGATGTGCATGTGAACGTGATAGGAGGGGCCAATATAGACGGGCCTTCAGCAGGCCTGGCCGTGGTTGCCGCTCTTATAAGCGCAGTAGAGAAGCGCCCGGTTAGGCAGGATGTAGCTGTGACTGGTGAAATCTCTATTCAAGGCAAAGTTAAGCCCGTAGGCGGTATTGTAGAAAAGATTTATGGGGCCCGCCAGGCCGGGATGCGGTATGTTATTCTGCCCCAAGCCAATTTGGCGGAAGTACCACAGGAGCTGCCCGGTATAGAGGTTATACCGGTGGAGACGGTGGCTGAAGCCCTAAAACATCTATTGCTACCCCCAAAGTAAAAGGGGTGAAGTTCCTTGAAGGAACTTTTAGAGAGGATGCCGCCCCATAGCTTGGAGGCCGAGCAATCTGTTTTAGGCGCCATACTTTTAGACCGCGATGCCCTTTTACAGGTTGCCGAGGTATTGAGGGTAGAAGATTTCTACCGTGAGGCCCACAGGCTGATCTACAGCGCTTGCCTTGATCTGGAGGCCCGGGGAGAAGCCGTAGACCTTCTTACGGTTACCGAGGAATTGCGGCGGCGTGGCGAGCTGGAGGCGGTAGGGGGGGCATCTTACCTTACCACCCTGACCACGGTAGTACCCAGTGTGGCCAATGCAGGTCATTATGCCCGTATTGTGGCCCAAAAGGCTGCCCTGCGCCAGCTCATCCAGGTCGCCCGCCGCATAGCGGAAAGGGCTTATGACGAAGATGGCGATGTGATAGAGATAATAGATGAAGCAGAGAGGCTAATTTTACAAGTAGCAGGGGGTCGTTACCGGGAAGGTTTTGTAAGTATAAAAGAAGTTTTAGTAAATACTTTTCAACAACTAGAACGGGTAGCGAGCCACAAGGGCGAGGTTACGGGCCTACCCACCTTCTCCGATTTAGATCGCCTCCTTTCCGGTCTCCAGCCTTCAGACCTCATAATATGTGCTGCCCGGCCGGGGATGGGTAAAACCTCTTTTTGCCTAAACATAGCCCAAAATGTAGCCGTAAAGAAAAAGGTGCCGGTCGCCATCTTCAGCCTGGAGATGTCCCGCGACCAGGTGGTCCAAAGGATGCTGGCGGCTGAAGCTATGGTAGAGCAACACCGGCTGCGTACGGGATACCTTAAGGAAGATGATTGGGCCAGGTTAGTTAGCGCGGCCAGCCTCTTGGCCGAAGCCCCCATCTACATAGACGACACCCCGGCCATAACTGTCATGGAAGTAAGGGCCAAGGCCCGCCGTTTGCAGGCCGAATGCGGCCTGGGGCTGGTTGTTATCGATTACCTGCAGCTTATGCAGGCCCACCGCCGTGTGGACAACCGCCAGCAGGAAATAGCCTTGATTTCACGGGCCCTTAAAGCCCTGGCCAGGGAGCTAAACGTACCCGTTCTAGTCCTCTCACAGCTTAACCGTGGAGTAGAACAGAGGCAAGATAAAAGGCCGGTAATGGCCGATCTTTTGGAGAGCGGCGCCATCGAGGCTGATGCTGACGTTATTATCTTCCTTTACCGCCCCCAGTATTACGACCCGGATACAGATAAAAAAGGGATTGCCGAAGTAATAGTGGCCAAACATAGGAACGGGCCTGTGGGCACGGTAGAGATGGCCTTTTTGCCCGAGTTTACTAAATTCGTAGATTTAGCCCCCGAACCAGCCGGTTAGGCGGAAGACTTTTTCTTTTCTTGGTAAAGCTTAATAAGGCTTTGTCCCATCTCGGGATGTAACTTGCCTATCTCCATGAGGTAGGCGGTGATACTACCGCTAAAGTTTATGTACTCTCCCCAGAGGGCCCTCTCGAGGCAGCGGCGGGTTATATTTATGACGCAATCGTCCTCATGGTTGTCCTGACAGCTCTGGCATTGAAGGAGAACCTCACTTATGGCCTCAAGGAGATCATCCCTATAATACACCCGGAGATCGTTTTCCGGGATGAATTTGTGGCCTTGGGGTACGCGGGTAGTGTTTTTAGTGCGGGCATAATCTAAAGCGGTTTGGGCGAAGCCGATGAGGCAGGTAGCCCTTTCGCATGTGCCGCACTCCTCAATGGTCTTACAACATTTATCTACGGTCCGGCGTAAATCGGTTATGTTTATATCCCTAGCCGGCATTGTTCGTATTTCCCCCCTCGGATACTTGAGCTAGGAAGTTAAGAAAATCTTTTTCTTCTTCTTGGCGGAACTTTCTTAGTAGATCTTCCGGGGGCCGGAAGGCTTCCCAACCCACCCGGCTTATGGTATGGCACAATCTTTCTTTGGGCTGGGCTAAGGTGGTATATCGTTCCAGTATGTAATCTAGGAGGGCAATGACCCCCTCGGAGTTTATGCCTTCGGCCAGCAGAGAGGCGTGTACAGGTTTTTTGCTCGCGCCGCGACCCCCTAGATATACGTTATAACAGTCCTCTCCAGTAGCCACCACCCCATAGTCGGCACAGAAGGGTTCTGTGCAACCCCGGTGGCAACCGGCCACGGATATCTTAAAGTCGTTGGGTACAGGCCTGTTCATAAACCTGTCCTGCATTATCCCTGCCAGTTGATATACGTCTGCCAGTGAACGCTGGCATAATTCGCTACTTCCCGCACAGGCTTTTACATTGCGGACGATCTCGCCGAATACTCCTATCCGAAGGCCTAAGGCTTCCACACCTTTCCTTAATGCCTCGAGCTTATCTTCCGGGATAAGGAAAATTAGAGTTTGCCTGGTAGTTAGTTTACAAGCTTTACAATCCAGCTCCTGGGCCAGCCGGGCAAGCCCGGAAAGCTGGTGGGGAGTAAGCACACCGCACCTGGCTACTATTCCCACACCTAGTAGTCCTGATTTTTGTACGAAGATGGCGTCCCCCATGTCTATCCTCCTTTATACGGGAATCCTTTAAATGATTATTTCACCAATTAGCCTTGTGATTCCTTCTTATTTAGAACCAAAACTGTTTTTTTTATTAATTTATTTGCTTTCTACCTGAGTTAGTGGAAGCATCATTATTATGTTAGGTGGATTTGGTCCCTTTAGGCTCTAGGCTTTGCCACAGGCTAACTTTTTAATTTAATTATGAATTTATCTTGGAATCTTATTTGGGAACATGGTAGAATATAGCTAAATTCTATAATACCGCCTACATACTATGTTCTTTTTATTGGCAAAGGGAGGTAGCCCAAGAAAGAGAAGCACTATGAAGAGATTATATCCCGTCTTAATGTTCTGCCTTATATCCTTCCTTCTTTTGGCTACGCAATATCGGGCCGTAGCCGCCCGGTACCCCAAAGCCAACCGTTCAAAGCCCGAATACCAGAACTCCCTGGTAGTTTCCTCCTCTGTTGTCCCTGAAGTTCCGGGAGCTAGAGAAACTCGCGAGCCGGAGCAACCTCCTTCCGGAGGCCCTGTTTATTACCAGGACAAGGTAGTAGCTCTAATATATCATCATTTTGCTTCCCCAGAGAGCGATATCACTATATCGCGTGAGCGCCTGGCGAGCCATCTAGACCTTTTAAGGGGCAAAGGTTACCGGGTTATTAAGTTAGAAGACTTGTTAAATTTTTTCGAAGGCCGCTCCCTTCCACCTAACGCGGTGCTTATAACGATAGACGATGGGTACAACAGTGTTTACGAGGTAGCCTTTCCCGAGCTACGGCACCGCAAGATGCCGGCAGCAGTTTTTGTAATAGGAGCTTATATGGGCAAGACCATAAACAACTTGCGCCATTTCGGTTGGGTGGAGGCCAGGGAAATGGAAGGACAGGGCGTAGCCATCCATTCCCATACTTACAATCAACATTATTTCGGCCGGGGAAAGGATGGGGTCCTGCGGCCTCTTTTAGAGGGGCCCCTGGCCGGGGAAACGGATCAAGAATTTGAAAAGCGGGTTGCAGAAGATCTTGCAAAATCCAAGCAGGATTTGGAAGCCAACCTGGGCCGTAAAGCCTATGCCCTGGCTTGGCCTTACGGGCGGGCTAGCAGTAAAGCCCGGGATATAGCAGCCCGGTTAGGTTTTAAGCTCATATTTACAACCCAATATGGGATAATTACGCGGCAGAGCAACCCTTTAAACTTACCCCGTATAAATGTAGGAACGCCTAAAGTCACTGCTGCTGATCTGGACTTTCTCCTTAAGCGGGCGGCGGGGGTGGACGGGAATACCCGCACCACCGGAGGACATAAACCTTAAGAGAAACCCTTGCCATTTCTTAACAAGTACTCCAGGTAAACGGGAACCTTCTTAGGGCTTAAAAGGTCTGAGAGAATATGTTAAAATTATCCTTGGAAAGTTAATCCATAAATTTGAAGGCTTAGTGCCCTCTAAAGGGATTTTTACTGGAAAGGGGCAAAGAAAAATGCAGAAGAGCTTAATCAGGGTACTTACTGGAGCGAGCGCTATTATATTTTTGGTCTTATATTGGCTTGGGCCTTCCTTTAAGGGTCTGGCGGCTCATCGGCCTATCCTTCCACCGAGCCCCCCGTCTCAAACCTCCCTCGGGGAGCGAATTTTGGTTAAATTTTTCCCTAATGTACCCCAGGAACAAATGGACAAAGTACATAAGGATAATGGCGGCCGGGTGATGGAATTTATTCCTGAATTAGGGGTGCAAGTAGTAGAAGTCCCTCAGGGCCGGGCGGCGGAGAAGGTAGCCAGTTATAGCCGCAACTCCCACGTTGAATTTGCGGAACCCGATTATATAGCTAAGGCGGTCTTTACACCTAATGATCCCTACTTTGAGAGACAATGGGGTATGAGCAAGATCCAAGGGCCGCAAGCCTGGGATCTGAGCACCGGGAGTGAGAGAATAGCTGTGGCCATCTTAGACAGTGGTATTGACCAGGATCACGAAGACCTGGCCAGCCAAGTGATAGCCAGCGTTAATTTTACCAATAGCCGTACTGTCGATGACAGGTTCGGCCATGGTACCCATGTGGCTGGTATTGCCTCAGCGATTACTAACAACGCCCTAGGGGTGGCCGGACTAGGATACCGTACTGTCCTCTTTAACGTTAAGGTTTTAGGTGACGAAGGGCAAGGTTTTTACAGTTGGGTGGCTCGCGGTATCCTTTGGGCCGCCCAAAACGGAGCTAAGGTGATCAACTTAAGCCTAGGGGGTAATAAGCCTTCTAAGGTCCTGGAGCGAGCTGTGGAGTTGGCCTGGAGCAAGGGGGTTATAATAGTAGCTGCGGCGGGCAATGATAATACTTCATCGCCCTTTTACCCCGCAGCTTACCCTCAGTGCATTGCTGTAGCAGCTTTAGACCCGGAGGATGTCCGGGCTTTCTTTTCTAACTATGGGTCCTGGGTAGATATTGCTGCTCCGGGGGTGGATATTTTTTCTACCACTCCTAACCACGATAACTACATCCATAAATACGGGATAGCCTTGGGGTATGATTATCTATCAGGGACCTCTATGGCTAGCCCTCATGTAGCTAGCACAGCAGCTCTGGTATGGGCCCGGTATCCCTACTTGAAGAATGAAGAAGTAAGGTGGCGGATAGAGAGGTCTGTAGATCCCGCCACGGGATTTGATACTCCGGTAGGTAGGGTCAATGCCTACCGCGCGCTTCAATAGCCAAAACTTAGGAAAGGATGAAGGGAAGGATACTATGGATTGGGGAAGCCGTGTAGCTTCAATCAGGCAGAAGGTTAAGGAGGAGCACCCTTTAATCCATCACATTACAAATATAGTGGTTACTAACTTGACAGCTAATGTTACCCTGGCCACGGGGGCTGCTCCCGTCATGGCCCATTCCTTAAGGGAAGTAGCCGATATGGTGGGTCTGGCCCAGGCGCTGGTTTTGAATATGGGTACTCCTGATGATATGCTGGTGGAGGCTATATTTTTAGCAGGTAAGGCAGCCAATAAAGCGGGTATACCTGTGATTTTTGATCCTGTAGGAGCAGGTGCTACTCCCTACCGCACAGAGATCGCCCAAAAGATAGTGCAGGAATTGCAGATCGACATTCTAAGGGGGAACTTTTCCGAGATAGCCTGTATAGGGGGATTCGGCGGGCGCACCAGAGGAGTAGATGCCGCTGAGGTGCCCTTTGAACCTGGTGAGGTGGCCACTAGCGTAGCGCGGAAGCTAAATACAGTGGTAGTTATAACCGGGGCCACAGATTACATAAGCGATGGGCAGCGCCTTTTGGCCGTGGATAATGGCCATTGGATGTTAAGTTTGGTTACGGGTACCGGGTGCTCGGCTACTACTGTTATTGCAGCTTTCCGGGCAGTAGAGCCTGATGGGGTGGTGGCCAGCGCTGCGGCCCTGGCCTACTACGGGCTGGCCGCCGAAAAGGCGGGGGCGGCCAGCCGGGGCCCGGGGAGCTTCCAAGAGGCCCTGTGGGATATGCTATACAATTTGGAAGGGGAAGAGCTTGCCCGGGGGGTTAGGATACGGGAGCTTTAGGTTTAACTTCGCTTTCAAGCCAAGCCGGGCTTTTGCCAGCGAAAACTGGGGATACGCCAGGATTGGGAGGGTTTACCTAACCTTTTTCCGCTTGGTAAATTTCTTTTATAGCTTCTAAGAAGGGTTCTATTAGGTGGGGGTCATAGAAGATACCGGCGTACCGTTTTAATTCTTCACTCGCCTGCTCAAAGGTGAGGCCTTTCCGGTAAGGGCGGTCACTGGTCATGGCATCGAAACTATCGGCCAGCCGTACAATGCGGGCGAGAAGGGGTATATTTTCCCCCTTTAGCCCTTCAGGGTAACCCGAGCCATTGAAGTTTTCGTGGTGGTAGCGAAGTATGAGTGCTATTTTTTGGAAAAATATCAAAGGTTTAAGTAATTCGCTCCCCCATACCGGATGGGTTTTAATGATCTCCCATTCCTCCTTACTTAGAGGTCCATCCTTATTAAGTAGGCTGCTTTCAATTTCGATCTTTCCCAGGTCGTGAAGGTAGGAACCGTAACGCAGCGCATCTTTATCTTCCTCAGAAAGATTTAGCCTTTCGGCTAGGGCCAGAGAGTAAGACATGACCCTTTCCGAGTGACCGTAGGTATATCTGTCTTTAGCATTAATGAGGGCTACCAAGGTTTGCAGGGTAGGGAAGGCTTCTTTAACTTTTAAAGCACAGATTTCGCTTAAAATGGAGTGGTAGAGCCGAGCCTTGCCCTGGCTGGACTTGGCCCTGAATAAATCATTCTCAGCAGCCCGGATAACAGGCAAAGCCGTATCAACATCATCAGGGAAGCTAGCGGAACCCATGGTTAATGTGAAGGGTTTGGAGGGAGGCCCCAGGTGGGTATCCAGCAAGCACAGGGTTGCTTCTTGGGCGATTTTTTCCTTTAACTTTGTAGCCACACTTAAAGCCTCTTCCTTTTTCTTCCCGGGGAAGACCAAAGCGAATTCATCATTTGCATAGCGCGCCGCATAAGAAGGCAGGCTCACCTCCTCCAGTAGCAATTTACCTATGCTGGCCAGGATTTCGTCCCCTTTCTGGTACCCGTATATAGCATTGTAGTATTTAAATTGATCTATATCTAGAAGGACTACCGTAAGGGGTTGGGCTTTTTCTGTTGCTTCCTTTATGGACAAGGACAGCTTTTCTTGCAGGCAGCGGTGGTTATAAAGCCCGGTGAGCTGGTCGTAATCGGCTAGACGTACCAAGGTCTGCTGGACTTTACGTTCTACCTCCATCAGGCCCCCCATAAGCCAGGAAAGCAAGATTATCACGGAGCCCACAATAATATCGGTTTGGAATACTTCCGGGGGAAAACGGTGAAATAACCTAAAGTCCAGAAAAAAAAGCAGGGCCGTTGCCAGTACCCCTCCTATAGTGCCGGCTACCTTACCGAAGGCGGTAGCGGCAATTATAGCTGGAACCACTATCAAAATTTTTGCCCCGTAAAAGTTGTGGCTTGCCCATAAGAAGATAAAAGTAAGGGGGTAAACCACCACCAGAAGGAGTATTTCATCTAACCTAGATTGGCCCAAGGGTAAGATCTTGGGCAATATCTTGCGGGCGGTATATACCGTTATTCCTAAGGCAGAGACCACGAACACTAAAACAGGGAAGATGGGCACGTTCATCCCCCAGGGGACATTGTAGAAACTGAACACGATCATAAGAAATAGAAGAAGGCAGCTAATATGGGTAACTAGGATATACTCAGAAATCTCTAATGTTCTTTTATGCTCCCAAGGCCGCATTGTTCAAAGTACTCCTCCCATCATCGCTTCTGAGGTTTCCTAGAATAGATAAGGATACCGGCGCGGGGCGAACCGGTATCCTTTATGCTAAAGCTACTTCCTCAGGGCCCTGGGTACTTCGGGCTGGTGCCAGGCAAACACACAAGTTGGCTTGACCCCTATAGCGGCGGCCAAGGCCAAGAAAGAAAATATGGCAGGCAGCAGGCGGTAGACCAGGCGTTTCATCCTCTAAGGACCTCCCTTTCATTTAGACTGAAAAATTTATCTATAGCAGTGGCTAAGCCGTGCCCCGCGCGGGTTAAACTGAAGGCTTGCCACCAGACCCCTAAACTTATGGCCAGCACCCAAGAAGGAGGCCCCTTTAAGGTTAATAGCCCTAACTGAAAAGAAATGATAATAAAGAAGAGCAACAGGGAAAGCCTGCGCATTTTCTTGCGCTCCTCTAGAGTAAGGGGTTTATTAGGCGAATCCACTGGAGCAAGGAAGAAGAAAGGGAGGAAAGCTAAAGCTCCGCCCAAGAGGACAAGAAAAAGCAGTGAAGGAGCAGAAAACCTTGGAGCAAGGAGGGAAGAAAATTTACCTAACCCTCCGGCCACAAGCATACCCAGGATGTTACAGATGAGGGGTGAGCGGCTGTGGGCACCACCAGAAAATAAACGTAAGGTACCTGCCGCCGTGGTAGCAGCCAGGACCGGCCCCAGACAATTTAAGAGCAGGCCTATAAGAACCACAGAAATAAGATTTGCTGTGCTGTATACGATTACCTTTAGCCCGTATAAGGCCACTTCTTCCTCTTCGGGGCTTAGTCCCAACTTATCCCTGAGATGAGCTACGGCCGGCTGGAGCAGGTTAAGCTTTAACAAGCTAACCCCTTCCTTTGGTTGTAATAGTTTTTCCCCAGGGCTACGGCCAGCAGGGTTATTTCGCCGGGGAGGGCGAAGGCTGCCCGCAGGAGGGGGTTGGAGAAGGCCTCGGTATAAGAGAGGCCTGTCCAGTTTAAAAGGGGTTTAGTATAGATTAATTCGGCGGTAGCCAATGTAATAAAACAAACTAATCCGGCCAGAAAGATCCTGCTTAAGGGCTGCTTGGTGAAAAGCCTGGTATAAAGAACTAGGGAGAAGAGCAAAAGGACGGAATGCATCCCAAAGGCAATAGGAAGTACACGCACTAAGTTGGTCAGGGTCTGCAATAAACTTATGTATATGATCCTCTTATCCCGGAGCTTAAGGCCCAGAATGCTAAACACCGCTAGAGTCAATACCAGGCTTTCCGGGAAATCCTGGAGTAGAAATGCATATATAAGAGCAGGGAAGCCTTCTTTAACCATCACTTTAATACCTCGCTCATAAAAAATTCAATTCGACAACGACGCCCTTTCTCCTGCTAGCCCAGGAAAAACTTGCTTTTTTAAGGGACTGGACATTTTAAAATTACTCCCTGTACAGGGAACTATGTTTAAGCTACAATAAAGATTAAAATTCCATGAACGAGGAGTGCCGCACGCGTGTTAAATATACTTTTCCTTTTTAACGCTGTAGAACCTTCAGAACGTCAGGGCGCTTACAGCGATTGCCTTTCCTGGGATGTAGCCCATCTTATTTATAGGGGTTTACTGGAGAGCGGTCATAAAATTTTGGCCTTAAATCTTTATAACCCCTCTCAATTAGAAAAATATCTAACTACCGTGCCTTCACCTCATTTCGCCTTTGTTTTGGCGGAGGGTTTTTTGGGGGAACCGCGTACCCTATATGACGGTACTGGTGCGGCCGCTATCCGTGCTTTATTGCAGCATTACGGCATTCCTGCCAGCCACTCGCCCGCGCCAGTTATGGAGATATGTCGGCACAAAAACTTAACCTATGAGTTTTTAGCCAGCCATAACCTTCCCGTACCCCGGTATATGCTCGTGGAATTTAGCCAGGATGATTGGGAGGAAAAGTTAAAGGAGGCTGTAGAAAGGATAGGCTTTCCCCTTTTTGTTAAACCCAACGGCGGAGGTAACAGCTTAGGGATAGATGAATATTCTCTTAGTTTTAATTATCAAGACCTAAAGCGTAAAGTTATATCTCTAAAAGAGGCTTTAGGTGAGGTACCCGTACTGGTGGAAGAATACCTTCCCGGTCAGGAGGTAACCGTAGGCGTTATCGGGCAGAACCCTTGTTATGTTTTACCCCCCTTGGCTTTCTTAAATAAGGAAATTAGAACTACATCTGTAAAAAAGGGAAGCTCCCGCTACTCCCCCATTCTGGTCGGGGAAGGGCTGTACTGTTACCTTGGGGATCTGGCAGGCCGCATATTTTCTTTTTTGGGAGCCAGGGATGCCCTGCGCCTAGATTTGCGGGCAGACAGCCAAGGTAATTTTTACGTTATAGATGTAAATGGTACACCTTCCCTTAATCCTACCTCTTCTTTGATGGCCATGGGGGCATCCATAGGCCTTAAATTTCCTCAACTTATTAATTTCCTTTTATACCAGGCTTTATTAAATTACAGTCTTCCCCCTGGCGCACGCCTGGAGGAAATGGTGGCCCAAGTTTTAAAACAGCTTTACCCCTACCGCTGGGAGGAAGAAAGGGTATTGGTCGGGGCTTGTTAGCGCTTCCGCTTTGTCCCTCAAGGCCTCTTAGGCTTGAGACTTTAGCCAGTGAAAAGTTGTCGAGTTTTGCTTCGGAAGTACCAGTTCTTTTGTAGGAGGGGTTAAAAGGAATGGTCGATGGTTGCGGGTGCTGCTCTAAAGAGATTACCTCAAAGAATTGCCCGATTTGTGACACGCCAGGGTTAAAAGTAAAATATGTAACGGTTAAAAGCTTAGTAGTAGAAGAAAAGGCTTCTTGCGTTAAAGAAGTCGATTATTTTCTATGCCCCAACCCAAAGTGCGAGATAGTATATTTTTCTCCTGATGATAAAACTTACTTCCTTAAAGCAGATCTTAAGGTACGTGTGTGGCTTAAAGATGATGGCCTAGATGTGCCCCTTTGCTATTGCCAGGAAGTCACGCGGCGGGACATATTGAACGCCTTGGCTTTAGAGTATCCTGGGGACGTGAAAGCGGTTATGGAGCGTATGGGGGCAGGGCGAGGGGGTAATTGCTTGTACCGGAACCCAACTGGCCGCTGCTGCCATCCTGCCCTAGAAGAGTTTATAGCGCGGCAGAAAGGAAGCTAGTTTACATTAGCGTTAAAAAGTGGGCATCGTTTCTTGCTCTCAAATCTGAGAGCAACCTATAATTTGGGGTTTACTCATCCGGCCGAAGGAGCTAGAGTATGAAGAGTTTTTTACAGAAGAGGAAGTGATAATTTGCGGACCGGCATGGCTAACCTTCCTTTGCACGGGGGGCATTGCCCGCCGTGGCTTTTTGAACGTATGAAACGCCTGGCTTCAGCTATTATCGAGGTGATAGTACAGGAGTTTGGCCCGCAAGAAGTACTGCGCCGGTTAAGCGATCCTTTTTGGTTTCAGGCCTTCGGCTGTGTGCTTGGGTTTGACTGGCATTCGTCTGGGCTAACCACTACCGTTTGCGGGGCCCTTAAAGAAGGCTTGCGGGGTAGGGAAAAGGATGTAGGGCTTATCATCGCCGGGGGCAAAGGCCGCACCTCCCGGCAGACGCCTCTAGAGATAGCACAGGCTGCTGATAAATATGCCTTGACTGTAGACCCAGACTACCTTGTTTTTGCTAGCCGTATGGCGGCTAAAGTGGACAACACTGCCCTCCAGGATGGGTACCAGCTTTATCACCACGTTTTCATTTTTACCTTCGATGGCCAGTGGGCTGTAGTTCAACAAGGCATGAATGAAGCTACCCGCCTGGCCAGGCGCTACCATTGGTTGGGGGAAGGGCTTAAAGATTTTGTATGCGATCCCCATGCTGCAGTATGCTGTGACCAAAAAGGATTCGCCTTAAATCTAGTGGCTAGGGAAAGCGAACGGGCTCGCCAGGTGGTAACAGAACTGGCCAGGGAGAAGCCAGAAGAGGTAGTAAAAGAGTATCGCCGAATTTGCCTACTTGAAAGGCCAGCGCTCCTAAACCGGGAGAGCTCAGAACTTCCCGGTGATGGGCAACTAACCCTTTGGGATACCCTGAGGTACACTCCTCAATTTGCCCAACCCTCCCTGCTACAACTCCCTTTCAGGCATGACCTCCCCCAGGCCGAATACTTGAATAAAGCCCTCCTTAAGTTGTACGCTAGCCAACCTGTGGATTTTATTTCTGTACTGGAGGTAGAAGGCGTAGGGCCTAAAACCTTGCGGGCTTTAGCCCTGGTGTCCGAGGTGGCCTTTGGAGCTCCAGCCAGTTTTAGAGATCCCGTAAAGTACAGTTTCAGCCATGGAGGGAAAGACGGCCACCCTTATCCTGTAGACCGGAAGCTATACGACCGCTCTATTGCCGTATTGGAGAAAGCCCTAACCGAGGCCAAAGTGGGCCGGAGTGAAAAAATGGACGCACTGCGCCGCCTGGCGCAGATAGCACGTTGACTTTTTTATAAGTTGAGCAATAAAATGTTCGGGCTTAAAAACTGATTTGCAGAAGCAGATAGCGGAGGTTAAGGAAGACTTACGCCAGGAGATGAAGCAGGAGACAAATGCTTTACGTCAGGAGATGAAGCAAGAGATTAGTAACTTACGCCAAGAAGTGAAAGAAGATATTCGACATATCGATGGGAAGCTTAATAATACTTTGTGGGCGGCGGTAGGGACATTTTTTGCCGTTTTAATAGGTGCGGCTGGTATCATGTATGCAATATACCAGACGGGCTTAAAATAGATAAGTTACCGTCTTTGTAGGAAGATAAAACTCGCCAGCGAGATGCCGCTCTTGAATGAATATAAAGGGGGCCGTAAATCAAGCCCCCTTTAAATTTTGACCTAAAAGCTTTAATCCTAAGCTTTAACCTAAGATAGCCTTAAGGTCTTCTTCCGGAGTAGTAATTAGCTGGAGGTTAAACTCAGCTTGCAGTATTTTTAATACATTAGGCGAAATGAAGGCCGGGGCTGACGGACCTATGCGGATGTTTTTAATCCCTAAGTGGAAGAGGGTAAGAAGTATGGCTACGGCCTTCTGCTCAAACCAGGAGAGTACCAGGCTTAAAGGTAGCTCGTTAATGCTACAGCCGAAGGCGTTGGCCAAGGCCTGGGCTACCTGGATGGCGGAATAAGCGTTGTTGCACTGGCCTATATCAATGAGGCGAGGAATACCCTCGATCTCGCCCAGGTCCAGATAGTTGAAGCGGTACTTACCGCAACCCAGGGTTAGGACTACACAATCCTGGGGTACCTTCTGGACAAATTCCGTATAGTAGCTGCGCCCTTTCTTAGCTCCGTCACAGCCGCCTACCAGGAAGAAATGACGGATTTTACCAGCTTTAACCAAGGAGATAATTTTATCCGCCAATCCCAAGATGGCTGTATGATGGAAACCGGTGGTTATGGTTTTGCCTTCTTTTTCCGGCAAGGGCGGAAGGGATTTAGCCTTTTCAATTACCGGGGTAAAATCCCGGTTTTTGATATGGGTTACGCCGGGCAGGCCGGCTACTCCGCAAGTGAACATGTGGTCCTTGTAAGTGTCTTTGGGTATGAGCACGCAGTTAGTGGTGCCCAGGATAGCTCCTGGAAACTCTTCAAATTCGCTGCGCTGGTTTTGCCAGGCTGTACCGTAATTCCCCACAAGATGAGGGAACTTCTTCAATTCCGGGTAACCATGGGCCGGGAGCATTTCACCATGGGTATAAACGTTAACACCTGTGCCCTCTGTCTGCTTTAAAAGTTCGTAAAGGTCCAGGAGATCATGGCCAGTGACCAAGATTCCGGGCCCGGCCTTGGTTCCTGTAAAAACTTCGGTTGGTGTGGGGGCACCGAAACGTTCTACATGAGCCTTGTCCAGAAGCTCCATAGCTTTAAGGTTCATGGCCCCGCATTTGAGGAGCAGTTCTATATGCCTATCCATATCGAAGTCTACATTAGTTAAAGTGGCAAATAGAGCTTCTTCCATAAAAGAATCTATTTCTTCATCGTGGTAACCTAATTCCCGTGCGTGGTAAGCATAGGCCGCTATACCTTTGAGCCCGAAAATAAGGGTATCCTGTAAACTAGCCAGGTCCTCGTTTTTACCGCAGACACCCACCTTGGTGCAACCGGTTCCTCCGGCTGTTTGTTCGCACTGGTAGCAGAACATGCCTTTCCCTCCTTAAAAGACTATTTTTTAGCCAACTTCCACCAGAAAAGATAAAGGAAACTCAAGCTCGAGTCTGTGATTTAGCTCACAACCATGAGGTTTTTGGAAAAGGTTTATGGCGGGTTGAGGAAGCGTATGCTATAATTTAACAGTAGGTATTAAGATCAACTGCTAGCAGGAGGCTATAAAAATTTCATGTTTCCAGGCCTTAAGAAAACCAAGTACATAGAGCTAGATACCCAAAGCTATTTTCAAGAACACCCCTTCGAGAAATGCCCTGCATGTAAAGAGATACTGGTACAGAAACAGCTATGGGATAACCTTAAGGTTTGCCCGCGCTGTGAATATCATTTCCGGTTGACGGCCGGTGAGCGCTTAAAGCAGGTGGTAGACGAGGGTACTTTTGAGGAATGGGACGCGGAGATTTCTTCTGGTGATCCCCTTTCCTTCCCCGGGTACGCGGAGAAGCTTAAAAAAGCCCAGGAAAGCACGGGGCTTAAAGAAGCTGTGGTTACGGGTTATGGCGAGATAGAAGGGGAACCTGCAGCCTTAGCGGTTATGGATAGCCACTTTATGATGGGAAGTATGGGGGTAGCGGTAGGAGAAAAGATAGCCCGGGCCATAGAGAAAGCTTTGGAACAGCGCCTTCCCTTCATAGCCTTCTGTGCTTCCGGCGGAGCCCGCATGCAGGAGGGGATGCTTTCTCTTTTACAGATGGCCAAGATCTCGGCCCTTCTTAATAAGTTAAGCCAGGCCCGGCTGCTCTATATAAGTGTGCTTACCGATCCTACCACCGGAGGGGTGACGGCTAGTTTCGCCTCTTTAGGAGATATTATTTTGGCTGAACCCGGGGCCCTTATATGTTTTACCGGCCCCCGAGTTATCGAGCAAACCATTGGCCAGAAGTTACCTGAGGGTTTCCAGCGGGCTGAGTTTATGCTGGCTAAAGGTTTTATAGACCTTATAGTACCTAGAAAGAATATGAAGGCCACCTTGGCCAAACTTTTAAGATTTCATCCACGAGGGGATAGAAGTGCTCATTTACGAACGTAACTTTGCAGAACTTAAAAGAAGAATTGAGGATCTGGAAGCCTTCTGCCGGGAACACAATATAGATTTAGCTTCTGAAATAAAGCTTTTGCGCGAGAGGATAAAGATGCTTGAGGAAGAACTTTACCAAAACTTAAGCGCCTTTGAGCGAGTCCAGTTGGCCCGCCTTCTGGAAAGACCTGGGGCTATGGACTACATCCAGGCCATCTTCCCGGACTTTTTAGAACTTCACGGTGACCGGGCTTACGGGGATGACCCCAGTATAGTAGGGGGGCTAGCTACCTTAGAAGGCATACCGGTTACGGTTATAGGTAACCGGCGGGGTAGTGATACCAAGGAGAATATGAAATATAACTTTGGGATGGCCCATCCCGAAGGCTATCGTAAAGCCGGGAGGCTTATGCAGCAGGCAGAAAAGTTCGGGAGGCCCGTAATCACTTTTGTAGATACCCCGGGAGCTTACCCGGGGACCGGGGCAGAAGAGCGCGGCCAGGGTGAGGCCATCGCACGTAACCTCTTTATTATGAGCGGCTTGAAGGTTCCTATAATAACTGTCATCATAGGGCAAGGGGGAAGCGGCGGGGCTTTAGCCCTGGCGGTAGCCGACCGGCTTTTGATGCTGGAAAATGCCTTCTTTAGCGTTATTTCTCCTGAAGGTTGCGCCAGCATCCTTTTTAAGGATCCTGGCCGGGCGCGGGAGGCAGCCGAGGCCTTAAAACTTACGGCCCAGGATCTATACGAGCTAAATTTAATCGATGAGGTGATCCCGGAGCCTTTGGGCGGTGCCCACCGGGATAAATCGGGTATGGCAGAAAAGATTAAAGAGAGGCTGATTTATCACCTTAAGGAGCTATTACAAAAGCACCCGGAAGAGCTGGTAAACTCCCGGGTAGCCCGTTACCGCCGGGTGGGTTGGGGTTACATATGTGAGTCTTAGGAAAGGCCTGGGTATGCAGATTCTGGCTGCCGTAGGGTTTAATACGTTGGGATTACATATGAGTTTTAGAGGCTTCTTCGTTGCTGGATCCGGCTGGCCCTCCTTGACAGCAGCTTTGGCTTAAGCGCATGGCTTGCGCGGCGAGCTTCCTGGCATCCTGGACTACAGCCCAAGCGGGATCACTTAGACTTTTTTGGCGGGAGACCAATATCTCCTTCACCCGCCGGATTAATTCTTCATCTATACCTAAAGAGTACATAATCCTTTCTGCTTCCTCTATTTCCTCTATATCATACAAGAGGGAGGCAGCTATAGCTACCAGGGGTTCAACACCTTCCTCTTGCGCGATTTTTTCCGCAAAGGAGGCTGCCTTAAGGGCGAAGGCTAGAAGTTCTTTTTGATTGGCTAGCTTTTTTCGCGTCTCTACTTCTAGCTTGTCACGTATCACCCGGGGCTGCTTCTGATAGACTTGAGCTAGGGAGCCCAGGCATTTGCTGGCGTAGGAGCACCAGGCAGCGCATCCGGGATCGAAACGGGGATTTTTAACCTGTTGCCGGCAGTGGGGGCAACGTACAGTAACGTCGTCTTTCCAAAACTCTATTAAGGTGCCGCAGTGCGGGCAGGGCTCCTCAAAAATATCCTCGGGTTTCCAGTATCTTCGATCCTGGCCTGGACAGCGCGCACCAGTCATGGTAGAACCTCCCTCAATTTTTATTATGGCTGGGTAAATTTATTTTAGAAGTTCTCCGGCCAGGAAACTATGATATATATCACATCTTTATACTAAAGGGGCCAGGAAAGATACCAGAACCTGGCGACGTCGGGGCCCGTCGAATTCAGCAAAATAGACAGCCTGCCAGGTACCGAGCTGCAGCCGGCCTTGAGAAATGGGTATTATTACTGAGGAGCCCGTAAGAACAGCTTTAATATGGGCATCGCTGTTTCCCTCTAGGTGCTGGTAATCCCCGTGCGGAGGAACAAGACGGGATAGGGTACTAAGGATATCGCGTGCCACATCTGGATCCGCATTTTCATTGAGGATGATCCCGGCCGTAGTGTGGGGAACGAAGAGGAGACAGGCCCCAGAATTTATTTTATTTTGGTCGATTAAAGCTTGCACCTGGGAAGTGATGTTTATAAGCTCCACCCGCTGCCGGGAGTGCACGGTCAGTTGTAACATGCGCTTTACCTCCCCTTAATTGATCCTATAGTCTTATTTTAACAGTGTTGATTTCGTAGTTGCAGTTTTTAATGCTAGAAATTCGGCTTTTTTTTGAAGGAGAGGATAAAATGAAGAGCGCTCAAGCACTCCTGCCACGTAAGATAAGACGGAGCTACGGGAAATGGTTTTTGACTAAAGTTAAACGGGCCATTCAGCGGTATGAGATGCTCACTACAGGAGACAAAGTATTAGTGGGTGCATCGGGCGGTAAGGATAGCTCAGCCCTCCTTTATATCCTCTGGCTCCTTAAAAATTTTTCGCCCTTGGAATTTGAGTTTGAGGCAGTCTTTTTGGATCTGGGGTGGGGTTTGGATCCTAAACCCCTCGCTCAATTCTGCCAGGAGCATGGGATACCTTTTCACGTGGAACCCACTGTGATAAAAGCTATAGTCTTTGATTACCGCAAAGAAGAACACCCTTGCGCCCTTTGTTCTCACCTCCGCCGCGGTGCCCTCCACCAGGTAGCCCAGCGCTTGGGATGCAATAAGGTAGCATTGGGGCACCATCTGGACGATTTCCTGGAAACTTTTTTATTAAATTGGCTGTATAACGGCCGTTTTTATACTTTCTTACCGGCTACTTATTTGACCCGGAGCGGGCTTACAGTCATCCGCCCTCTTATTTATCTTAGGGAAGCCACTGTGGAAGCCTTGGCCAGAAAAGAAAATCTTCCTGTACTGGCTAACCCTTGTCCGGCCGCAGGACAGACCAGGCGGCAGGAAGTTAAGGAGCTGGTAAAGTTCCTGGCTATGAAGTATCCTTATATCCGGGAACGCTTCCTTACAGCCTGGGAAGAGGTTTTGACGGGAAGCTTTAATCCAGGGCCTAATTTGTAATCCGGTAATTATTGCTTAATCATTTGCAGGTGTGGTATACTAAACTTGCGCGGGTAAAACCTTTTGAAGGTTTTCACCGCATAAGCTCTAACCAAACCCAAATATTTAGTTTTCCGCTTGGATCCTTAAAAGGGACCGAGACGGGGCTATAATAAAAAGTATAGAGATAATAAAAAGTATAGAGAGGCCTGTACCTTCTAGATGTCCCGTCTAGAAGGCTTTTTAATTTTGGAGAAAAAACTAAAGAAGGGAGCCATGAAGGGATGGAGGTGTTTAAGACCATACCCCAGGTCCGCCAGTGGGTAAAGGCTCAAAGGCAGCAGGGAAGGAAGATAGGCCTGGTTCCGACCATGGGTTACCTCCATGAGGGGCACTTGACCCTCATGCGGCGGGCCAAGAATTCCTGTGACGCTGTAATAATAAGCATTTTTGTAAATCCTACCCAGTTTGGACCTCAGGAGGATTATGAACGGTATCCGCGTGATCTTGAGCGCGATCTCAAGCTTGCCCGGGAAGTAGGGGTGGATACGGTCTTCGCTCCGGAAGTACAGGAGATGTACCCGCCAGGCTATGCTACTTATGTAGAGGTAGAGGGGCTTACAGAAGTTCTCTGCGGGGCCACGAGGCCCGGGCATTTCCGGGGCGTGGCTACTGTAGTGACTAAGCTTTTTAATATCGTGCAACCTGACGAGGCCTTTTTCGGCCTTAAAGATTACCAGCAAGCCATGGTCATTAAGCGAATGGTGAAGGATTTAAATATTCCCGTGGAGATCGTTACCGTCCCTACCGTAAGGGAAGAGGACGGGCTGGCTTTAAGTTCCAGAAACAAGTACTTAACACCCGAGGAACGCCGGCAGGCCTTAAGCTTATATAGGGCGCTAAAATTAGGAGAGGAACTCATTCGCCGGGGAGAACGCCGGGCAGATAAGGTCCGGGAGGCCATGACCAAAGAGATCCTCAGCCAGCCCCTGGCCAGGATCGATTATGTAAGCGTTAACGACGCGGAGACGTTAAAGCCTTTAGAAGAAATTTCTGGCAAGGTCTTACTTGCAGTAGCTGTATGGATAGGGTCTACCAGGCTTATCGATAATGTGGTGGTGGAGGTATAGAGAAGCTATATACCAACAAGGTTTTACACTTAGGCGGACCTTAAGGAAGGAGGTATCCTAAGCCATGTGGCGGGCTATGATGAAATCCAAAATCCATCGCGCGACAGTTACGGAGGCCAATCTCAACTATGTAGGAAGCATTACCATCGATACCGAGCTTTTAGAAGCCGCGGATATCCTGCCCCATGAGAAGGTGCAGGTATTAAATATTAATAATGGGGCCCGGTTTGAGACTTACGCTATTCCGGGGGAAAGGGGTAGCGGGGTTATTTGCGTTAATGGAGCTGCAGCTCGCCTGGTGCAGCCCGGAGATATAGTTATAATCATCTCCTATGGTTTTTATTCTGATGAAGAAGCCCGGAACCTTACACCTCGGGTGGTTTTTGTGGACGCCCGCAATAAGCCCTTAAATCCCGGTAAATAGCCGGCAGGACAGGATCTTTAAAGTTAAAGGGGGGCTCAGGGGCTTAAAAACTGCCTAAATTTTGTTTGCAAGCAAATTGTTAACCTAATAAAAAAAGCATAGTTGACGACAGTCTCGAGATATAGTAGACTATTAAAAAGTAAACCTGTGAACAAAAAATATTTTCATTCAAAGAAGTAAACAAGGTAGAGGGGACAAGGGTGCGGGAAAGGAGCAAGCAACAAGTATTAGAGGAGCTAAAGAAAAGAAAAGGTGAATATGTTTCTGGCGAGGAGCTCAGCCGAAACTTAGGCTTAAGCAGGACCGCTATATGGAAGCATATTAGAACATTGCGCCGTGATGGCTACCGGATCAGCGCTTCTACCCGCCGCGGGTATGCTCTTCTTTATATACCGGACAGGCTTTATCCAGAGGAAGTCTACGCTGGCCTTAAGACAGCTTGGGTGGGGCGAACCTTTTATTACTATGAACAAGTAGGCTCCACCAATCAAGTGGCTAAAGAGCTGGCGGAGAAAGGAGCACCTGAAGGGACCGCGATTGTAGCCGAGGAACAGACCGGCGGGCGGGGACGCCTGGGGCGGGGGTGGCTGTCGCCGGCCGGGAAAGGCATCTGGCTTTCCCTCATCTTACGCCCCCGGGTAGCGCCTTGGCAGATCCCCCAGCTCAGCCTTTTGGCCGCGGTAGGGGTAGTTTCAGCAATTGAGGAAAGCACAGGGTTAAAAGTGGGCATAAAATGGCCCAATGATATTTTAAGCAGCGGCAAAAAATTGTGCGGTATCCTCACAGAAATGCGCGCCGAAGTGGAGATCATCCAATACGTTATTTTAGGTATCGGCCTAAACGTGAACCTAGATATAGAAGATTTTCCTGAGGATCTCCGCCCTTTATCTACTTCTTTAAAAATAGAATTAGGTAAAGAAGTGCCCAGGCTTCCCCTTTTAAAATCCCTCCTTTATCACCTGGAGAAAGGATACGAGGTTTGGGAAAAAGAAGGGTTCTCTTCCATAAGAGAATCCTGGAAAAAAGCCAATGTAACCTTGGGCCGCCCGGTTAGAATAGAGGCTGGCCGTAAAGTTTTTGAGGGTGTAGCGGTAGATATAGATGAAGAAGGGGGGCTTTGGGTAAAAGGCGCGGATGGCAACTTAGAGCGTTTTACTTATGGTGAGGTAAGCTTAAGGAATCTAGCAGGTTCGCAGTAGTCAGCCGGAATTTAGAGTGAGGTGGTAAATGGTGCGCATCAAAGAGTTGACCGTAGTAGCTCTTTTTGCCGGGATCATGGCTGTTTTGGCCCAGGTGTCCATACCTCTTCCCTTCTCCCCCGTGCCCATAACGGGCCAAATTTTGGGCTTATTTTTAACGGGCGCCCTTCTAGGCAGGCGGCTGGGAACGTGGGCTGTCTTACTTTACCTAATACTCGGGGCCATAGGGCTTCCTGTATTTTCCCGTGGCGGTGCGGGGATAGCCCACCTCCTGGGCCCCACAGGCGGTTATCTTTGGGGGTTCCTGGTAGGCGTTTATCTTTTAGGTTGGGTGGTAGATAAAGAAGAAACCCTCACCTTCTTACGTGCAGCCGCAGGTATGTTAATTTGCTTAATAGCAGTATATACATTGGGAACCCTCCAATTGGCTTATTTAATGCATATACCCTGGAAGAAAGCCTTTCTTTTAGGAGCGCTTCCTTTTATCCCCTTAGATATAGTTAAGCTCTTCTTGGCTAGTGTTTTAAGCGTAAAGTTACGCCGGATTTTAAAACAGACTGGTCTCCTTTCTTTCCCCCATTAGGTCTTAGAAGGCGTATTTTTACTATCTATGGGTGAAGAAGGGAATTTAATCGACTGTATTTTGTAACGGAACACCCCTGCTGGGGCATGAACAGTCACTTCATCCCCGGTTCTCTTTAACAACAACGACCTACCCATCGGTGACAAATATGATATATCACCACTTTCTACGTCGATATCGAAAGGACTTACTATACGAAAGCGGCTAATTTCCCCGGTATCTAGATTTTCCACTTCAACTTCGCTGCCGAAGATAACTATGGGGAGATTAGTATTAGTTGTTTCTGATTTAATCGCGTTTTTGATGAGCTGTTCTACTTGTCTTATATAATTATCGAAAAGTTTCTCCAGATCGCTACGCTCCTTCGAAGGGCGAGGGAAATATTGTTCTAGAAGTTTTTCTTTCTCCTCTTCAATATTTACAAGGTGCTTAATCAAGTTTTCAAAAATTACTGGTGACAACCTAACTTTATCCATATCCACTTTATTACGCCTCCTGCCCATTTAATGGAAAATATCTTATATAAAACACAAGGGCGCTTCGCCAGATGGCGAAACACCCTGATTTGTCATCAGTTTATCATAAGTTACAGCCGTTGTCAACTATGGTAGGCAATTCCATTTTATTGCAACAGTTAAATTTTTTTACATTGGTACCGTAAAAGAGACTAATGCTTGTCGGCAGTTGCTAGGAATGTTAGAATGAAAGCTGTAGAAAAGCAGGCCGGTAAAGCAAGCTGGTATTTTAAGCCTTAAAGCCCCTATTTAGGGGTTTTAATTTATACTTTTTAAGGAAAGCGGGGTTGAAGAAACGTGCTTTTGGCCATAGACGTGGGAAATACAAATATCGTATGCGGGGTATACCGGGGTAAGGAGTTGGTTTATCACTGGAGAATGGCCAGTGACCCCCGTAAAACGCCGGATGAATATATCCTGGCCTGGTACCATTTCTGCCAGTACCACGGGCTCATTCCCCAGGATATAAAGGACGTAGCTTTGGCTTCAGTAGTGCCAATATTAACCCAGAGCCTGACGGAAGCGGCCGAGGGGCTTTTCGGTATTAAGCCTCTAGTTATAGGGCCGGGGGTAAAGACGGGGATGCCCATCCGCTTTGACAATCCGCGAGAGATCGGAGCTGACCGTATTGTAAACGGTGTGGCGGCTTATGAATTGTACGGCGGGCCGGCCATTGTAGTGGACTTCGGGACAGCTACCACCTTCGATGCCATTTCAGCTAATGGCGAATATCTGGGCGGGGCCATTGCCCCTGGCATCGGTATCTCTACAGATGCCCTTTTCTATCACGCTGCTAAACTGCCCCGGGTGGAGCTGATAAAACCGCGCAGTATAATCGGTAAGAACACTGTTACCTGTATGCAGGCGGGAATCATGTACGGCTTCATAGGTCAAGTAGAAGGTATCGTCCAGCGCATGAAGGTTGAGCTGGGAGGAAATCCTATAGTGGTTGCCACCGGGGGTTTAGCTTATCTTATTGCTCCGGAAACACCAGTCATTGATAAAGTTAACCCTTGGCTTACCCTGGAGGGGATACGCATAGTTTATGAGCGGAACAAGGCATAACCGGGTGGAGGTTTCCCTTAAACTGGGCAGCTTAACCCTTAGCCCTCCTGTGCTGGCTGCTCCCATGGCCGGATTTACAGATAAAATCTTCCGGCAAATCTTAAGGGAGGCGGGAGCTGCCCTTACCTATACCGAAATGATCAGCGCCCAGGGGTTATACTACAAGAATCAAGCCACCTGGGCGCTCATGGATTTAAGGGGAGAGGAAGGGCGGGTAGCCGTACAGCTTTTTGGCCGGGACCCCGAGATAATGGCCTGGGCAGCGCGGGAAGCCGTCCGGGCAGGGGCTTTACTGGTAGATATTAATATGGGTTGCCCTGTCCCCAAAGTCGTCCGTAATGGGGAAGGGGCGGCTCTAATGAAGGATCCCCTCCGGGCCCAGGCTATAGTAGCTGCAGTAGCCGAGGCCATCTCTCCTGTACCGGTTACGGTTAAGATGCGCAAAGGCTGGGACGATACAGAAGTTAACGCTGTGGAAGTTGCCCGAAGAATAGCTGAAGCCGGCGCCCGGGCTGTAACTATACACGGGCGCACCCGGAACCAGTTTTACAGCGGAGCAGCCGACTGGGAGATCATAAAGGAGGTCAAGGAAGCGGTAAGTATTCCTGTTATAGGTAATGGAGATATTTTCACCCCGGGGGATGCCCTGCGTATGCTTGAGACTACAGGTTGCGATGGAATAATGATCGGCCGGGGGGCTTTAGGGAATCCTTGGCTCTTTGGCCAGATCCGGGCCCTCTTATCCGGCCAGCCCCTTCCTCCACCTCCTACTCCGGGGGAGAGACTGGATATGGCCTTAAGGCACTTGAGATCTGCTATAGAAGCCAGGGGAGAAGAGCGCGGGGTTAAGGAGATGCGGAAACACTTAAGTTATTATTTAAAAGGATTGCCCCATGCCGCCCGTATCCGTGAGGCTATAAACAAAGAAGGGAGCCTACCAGGGCTTATTCAGATTTTAGAAGAGTATAGGCAGTATTTAAGTGGAAGAGCTTAAGTTGCTATATCCAAAATCAATGGGGGCTATTATGGAAGGAGGATTTTCCAAACATGTTCGGTAGTGAAGATAAGATGGGCTTTCCTTTGTACCGTGAGGAGGCCAATTTAGTATTACTTTATTCCATATATTAGAGAGTGATCGGAGAGGGAACGGAGAAAAAGGGGAGATGGTCTGGCAAAGGGCATTTAAGTACGATTTAACTTTTATCTACAGGTATACCGGAAATATTATGGACACAATTTTTGCACATAATTCTTCAAGCCTATCGCGGGCTTGAGTTAGGAGGAAATTCCTGTTATAATTTACGTGCACAAATTTGTGCACGGAGGATAAAATTATGGATCTTATCCGGGTGGGGGAAAAGCTTCTTGACCGGCGTAAGATATACTCTGCTATAGAACGTATACTTGATCTCAGGATCCGGGGTTTTTCCCAGGAGGAGGTAGCCCAAAAGGTCGGGGTAGACCGCAGTTTTATCTCCCGCCTGGAAAAATTAGGGGAAGTCCGCCGCGGCTTGAGAATAGCAGTTGTCGGCTTTCCGGTGGCCAATAAAGAAGAATTGCACCGGATGCTAGAAGAGGAAGGGGTGGAGTATATCTTTCTTCTTACCGAGGCTGAACGCTGGGATTATGTCCGGAAGAAAAGCGGGCTGGAGCTAATAAACGAGATCATGGAGATTATTGCCCGGTTGAGGGAATATGACGTGGTAGTCCTTCTCGGTTCTGACTACCGGATAAAACTCGGTGAGGCCTTGCTAGGCCGGGAAGTAATAGGGGTAGAGATCGGCACCTCCCCTATCCGGGAGGACCGGGTAGTGGATGTAGAGGGGTTGCGTGGCCTCATCCGCAAGTTGGTAGGCAGAAAAGAGCGCTTCGCTAAAGTTTAAGGCGACTAACTTTAAGGGAAAAGCAGGGATTAATTAGCTCCAGAGTATTTGGCCTAATTAAATGAATTAAACGTTAAGGAAGTTAAGGGGAGAAAAAGATGTTAAAAAGGGTAGTAAGTATAAGCCTGGGTTCTTCCCAAAGGGATCACGTGGCCCGGGCCGAGTTTTTAGGTGTGCCTTTCGAGCTTTCGCGTATTGGAACCGATGGCGATATGGAGAAGATGATCTCCTTAATACGCGAGATGGACGGCAAGGTGGACGCCTTCGGTTTGGGCGGTATGGATCTATACTTGCGTGTCGGTTCCCGGAAGTATCTTTTGCGTGACGCGGCCCGGGTGGTAAGGGCAGCCCAGAAGACGCCCATTGTAGATGGCGGGGGACTTAAGGATACTTTAGAGCGGAGGATAATCGCTAAACTGGCTGCCCAGGGATTCCATTTCCAGGGCAAAAAAGCTTTGGTAGTCTGCGCCGTAGATCGTTTCGGCCTGGCCGAGGCTTTAGCTGAAGCGGGTGCTCAGGTCACTTGCGGAGATTTAATTTTTGGATTGGGCCTACCCATTCCTTTACGTTCTTTACCCACTTTTCGCAGGGTGGCTTATGTGGTGGCGCCGGTGGTCAGGCTTTTGCCCTTTAAAATGCTTTACCCTACGGGTAAAGAGCAGGAAAAAGTTGAGCCCCGGTATACCCGCTTTTATGATGAAGCTGAAATCATAGCCGGAGATTTTCATTTTATACGCCGGTTTATGCCGGAAAGGCTTCCGGGGAAAATTATCATTACCAATACGGTAACACCTAAAGATATAGAAGAATTAAGGAAGCGTGAGGTCAAAACCTTGATTACCACTACCCCGGAATTTCAGGGCCGCTCCTTTGGTACTAATGTTTTAGAGGGTGTTATTGTCGTATTAAGCGGTAAACGCCCTGAAGAACTTACCCGAGAGGATTACAACACCCTCCTTGACCGTCTAGGCTTTGAACCGCGGATACTGCACTTTTAAGATATAGAAGCACAGAGAGACCCGTGTAAGGAGGGCTTAAAAATTGCACAAGTTCGCCTTCATTATCCACCCTTTGGATGTGGGGGATGTGGCCCGGAAATTCCCCATAGCTTCTCGATTACCTTCCCGCCTGGTGGAAAGAATTCTATTGTGGATGCCGCCCATTAAAACTTCCTATATCACGGGCATACGCTCAGAGTATGCTAGCACTGAAGGCTGGTTCATATCTTGCCCCCTTACCAGCCACCAGATGGTCACCCTTCCTGAAAGCTTTGTCCTTAAGCGCATCATCCAGGCCGGCCGCCTGGCCGAAAAACTGGGAGCCGAGATTGTAGGCTTAGGAGCCATGACTTCGGTGGTGGGGGATGCCGGAATAACCATAGCCAAGCATTTAAATATCCCTGTAACGACGGGTAATAGCTATACTGTGGCCACCGCCTTGGAAGGGACCCGGAAGGCGGCGGAGCTTATGGGAATCGATATAGAGGCCGCTCCTGTGGTGGTAATAGGAGCTACCGGTGCTATTGGCTCTGTTTGCGCACGCATTTTGGCCCGGGAATGCCGCAACTTAACCTTGGTAGCCAGAGATGAGGGGAAGCTGGGGAATTTGCGGCGGCGTATTTTAGAGGATACAGGGAATGATGTGCGGGTGACTACCGATATAAAAGAGGCCCTTAAAGAGGCTGAAGTCATCCTTACGGTAAGCTCGGCGGTCGGGGCCATCATTGAACCCGAGTATTTAAAGCCCGGTGCAGTCATATGCGATGTAGCGCGGCCGCGGGATGTATCCCGGCGGGTAGCAGAGGAGAGGGACGATGTATTGGTTATTGAGGGTGGGGTTGTGGAAGTGCCGGGGGAGGTCGATTTTCACTTTAACTTCGGCTACCCGCCCGGCCTGGCCTACGCCTGCATGGCCGAGACCATGATCCTGGCTTTGGAGGGCAGGCTCGAGAGCTTCACTTTAGGCCGCGACCTTACTGTAGAACAGGTGGATGAAATAAGCCGGCTGGCCAGCAAGCACGGTTTCCGCCTGGCGGGTCTTAGGAGCTTTGAGCGGCCGCTACCGGAGGAGAAGATCTTAGCCGTGCGGGAACGGGCTAAGAAGAAGGTGTAAGCCTTAGCCCCTCATGGGGAGGGCCAAGTCTTCTACTTGTGAATTTTTTTTATTTTGCCAGGAGGATTCTTAAAGGGCGTGTCGAATTTATTATAGTGGTAAGACCACTGAACTCATATGCTTACATAGGGAGGGAAAAGGTTTATGTACAAAAAGGGGGGCTTAGCTAAAATTAAAAGGAAAATAAAGCTTTTAATTTTAACATTAGTAGCAGTACTCCTTACAGGAGCAGCTGCGGGGTGTTCTAAGGGGCAACAGGCTACTCCTAAAGAAAACTACCCTACCAAACCCATTACCTACCTAATTTGTTTTGATCCTGGCGGCCAGTCAGATCGCGAGGCCCGCCGGCAGCAACCTCTGCTAGAGAAAATTTTGGGCCAGAAGGTGGTAATAGATTATAAAGTAGGGGGAGGCGGTGCCGTAGGCTGGAGTGAGCTTGCCCGCTCCAAACCCGATGGTTACACCATCGCTGGCTTTAATCTGCCCCACATAATCCTTCAGCCCATGCAACAGCAGACAGGTTATACTACAGAGCAAATAGTACCTGTAGCCCTCTTCCAATCCACACCTTTAGGGCTGGCTGTGCTAAAGACAAGCCCTTACGATACTCTTGAAAAGTTTTTAGAGGAAGCCAAAAAGAGACCCGGACAGATCTCCATTGGTGGCTCAGGAAGCTTCTCCGGCCATCAGTTCGCTACCATGAGATTGGAAAAGTTAACGGGTACTAAGTTTAAGTATGTACCTTTTACCGGAGCGGCACCCCAAATTACTGCCTTTTTAGGTGGCCATGTGGATGCTATTTTCGGTAACTCAGATGACCTTGTTAAGCACAAAGATAAGATACGTCTCTTGGCCTTTGCCGGAAACCAGAGGTTCGAGGCTTTCCCAGATGTTCCCACCTTTAAGGAGAAAGGTATTGATCTAGTAGAAAGTATAGATCGTGGGGTGGCTGTGCCGCCGGGTACTCCTGATTATGTAATTAAGAAGCTTGAAGAAGCCTTCTTACAGATAGCCCGCGATCCAGAAATCCAGGCCCAGATGAAAAAAGAAGGTTTCGTCCCCTTAGCTATGGGGCATGAAGAATGTAAAGCTCACATAGCTAAGCTAACCCAAATATATAAGGCGTTAGTGGATGAACTAAAAGCCCAACCCAACTCTCAAAAGCAATAAAAAGAGGGATTCTAAGTGCGTACGCAGCGTACGGCAGATATAACAAGTGGTCTGGCCCTTGCAATTTTGGGCGTTATATCCCTTATGGCCTCCTTGTCCATCCATGGGGTCACGGGGGAGCATTTACACCCCCGTACCCTCCCCCTCCTACTAAGCTGGATAGTATTAGGTGCGGGGCTCCTCCTTTCTATTTTAAGTTGGGGTGTTCGGGGTACTGATAAACCCATTGAGTGGCCAGACCAGCAGGGCTTCAAGCGGATAGCAGTCACTTTAGCAAGTACCGTTATTTACTTAGTTTTATTGGAGCCCCTGGGATTTTCCATAAGTAGTTTTCTTTTTATCACTTTCTTAACCTGGTATTTGGGACGCTATCGGTGGTTTATATCTCTAGGTTTAGGAATTTTGACCGCGGTTACTATTTCTTTTGTGTTCATCCGCTTTTTGGGGCTAACTTTTCCCACAGGTCCCCTAGGGTGGTAGGAGGCAAGGAAAATGGATTTCTCTTGGAGTCTTCTTGGGCAGGGTTTTAGCCAGGCGCTGACGCCGATGAACATTTTATATGCGCTACTGGGTTGCTTAGTAGGCACTTTGGTCGGAGTTTTACCGGGTATCGGACCTACCTCGGCTATTGCTATCCTTTTACCCTTAACGACTATTTTACCACCCATACCGGCTATTATCATGATGGCGGCCATATACTACGGAGCCATGTACGGTGGCTCTACCACCGCCATTGTGGTTAACATTCCTGGAGAGGCCTCCTCGGTACCTACGGCTTTAGATGGCTTCCAGCTCGCCCGGCAGGGCAGGGCCGGGGCTGCCTTAGGAATTTCTGCTATATCCTCCTTTGTGGCGGGAACATTAAGCCTGGTAGGCCTTACTTTCTTTGCTCCCGTGCTGGCCAGCGTGGCCTTGGCCTTCGGCCCGCCTGAATATTTTGCCCTCATGTTTATGGCCTTAAGTCTGGTTATTAGCTTGTCTGGTAGAGCTTTACTTAAGGGTTTAATCGCAACCGCCATAGGTTTACTGGTGGCCATGGTAGGTTTAGATCCCTTAACTGGTGAAGCCCGGCTTACTTTCGGTTCGGTTTCCCTAATGGCAGGAGTGAATTTCATTAGTGTAATTATTGGTTTATTCGCCATCGGTGAGGTATTAGTAAATATAGAAAGGGCAGCCACTTTCATTTACGAAACTAAAGTGCGGGGATGGTTGCCCACTTTACAAGATATAAAGCAGAGCCTGGGGGCCATGTTACGCTCTACGGTTATAGGCTTCTTTTTAGGGCTCTTACCCGGATGTAGCCCGGCGGTGACCACTTTTGTGGCTTACGATGTAGAAAAGAAGGTATCCAAGCACCCCCATCTTTTTGGCCGGGGAGCCATCGAAGGGGTGGCTGCAGCCGAGGGAGCCAACAATGCTACTTGTAGTGGAGGGTTCGTCCCCTTATTTTCCTTCGGTATTCCTTCTGGACCTGCCCTGGCGGTATTGCTGGGCGGTTTCATGATGTATGGGCTTCAGCCCGGACCCATGCTTTTTAAAGAAAATCCGGATTTAGTATGGGCGGTAATCGCTAGCATGTATATAGGCAATTGTATACTCCTAATTTTAAATTTACCTTTAGTAGGTCTATGGGCTCGCATCGCCCTTATTCCTTTCCCTATATTAGGTCCCTTGATCATCTTGTTCTCAGTTATAGGGGCTTACAGCGTTCGTTTCTTGATGTTTGATGTGTGGGTGGCTTTGCTTTTTGGCATCATAGGCTACCTTATGCGTAAGCTGGGCTATCCCTTGGCTCCTATGGTTTTGGCTTCTGTTTTAGCCCAGATGCTGGAGACCTCTCTTAAACAATCCCTGGTCCTTTCTGGGGGTTCTCCTCTTATCTTCTTTACCCGTCCCATCTCAGCAAGCTTCATAGCTTTAGCTTTTATCATGATTGCCTGGGGATTATGGTTGAACTTCCGTGGCCGGGGAGCAGAGCTAGCTGCTGATGACGGGGAAGCTTAAAAGGGATATAAATCTTAAAAGCGATTTTTCTTAAGGCTCCCGTTCATACGTAGATATAGTAGAACGGGTGCCTTTTTCTCTTTCACTAGCTAAGTGTGTTAGAATATCATAGAAACGATAACGATAAAGTTAGTCTTTCGGAGGGACAAAATGAAAGCAGAGCAACCCCAAGAATTGTTCAGAGTAATTAAAGATCCCCGGAGCGTCTACCACCGGGTTGTAGATGAGATCAAGACCCGTATTTTTGAAGGACGCCTCAAGCCGGGAGACAGGCTTCCAGCGGAAAGAGAACTGGCAGAAATGCTGGGGGTAAGCCGTACCTCGGTACGCGAAGCTTTAAAGATGTTGGCTGCTGAGGGCTTGGTAAAGATCAAGCACGGGCAAGGGGCCTTTATAACCGAACAGGATCCCGATGCTTATCTCCAGCAGTTTGCCAAAAGGATTTTTGTGAGTCCTAAGGTAATCAGAGATTTGTTTGAAATTCGAAAGGTCCTTGAACCAGTAGCTACTATGTGGGTGGCAGAAAGAGCTGGGGAAGAGGAAATTAGGAGATTGGCGTATCTTATCCAGGAGACTAAAGATAAGCTGGGCGAACTGAAAAGTGGGCGTCTTCCCCTTTTGGCGGGTCATGATAGCCAGTTTCATTACGATCTGGCCCGGGCTACCGGCAATAGCGTTCTGGTGCGTATCGTGGAAAGCCTCCTCGATCTTCTGGCTGACAGTCGCTCACGGGCACTTTCCATACCGGGCCGGGGGGAAGCTTCCCTGCTAGAACATGAGGCCATTGTGGAAGCCCTGCTTCAACGAGATGCTAAAGCGGCTGCAGCGGCTATGCTCACACATCTAGAGAACGTAGAGCAGCAGGTAGTACGGGAAGAGCCTGGGCCCGAGAATTTTTCGGCCAATAAGAGAGAATAAAATTTAATTTAGTAGTCGGTGGTAATACCACCTAAGGAATGAAGGTTTCTTAGTGAAGGGGGATATTTATGCGTATAGAAGTCCCTTACGGCCATGGTATAGAAACAGCGGAATTGCCGCCAGATCTAGAGGTGGAAGTAGTAAATCTACGCCCTTACCCGGGGGTGGCAGATGAAGAAGCAGAAATAGAACGGGCGTTATCCAACCCCTTAGATTTTAGCTGGGAGAGCTTACGTGGGGCCAAGAAGGCGGTAATTGTGGTGAGCGATTTAACTCGACCGGTGCCCAATAAAGTTATTTTGCCTGTTTTAATTAGAAAACTGAGCCAAGTAGGTATTGAGAGTTCCGGCATCACCATCCTTATAGGTGCGGGCTTGCACCGGCCGGCGCCTCCGGAAGAGTTTCCTGCCATTGTGGGCGAAGAGATTGCCAGTACAATTAAAGTGATCAGCCACGATGCTTATGCGCCCGGCATCTTGCGTTATGTAGCTACCACTTCTCGGGGAACACCCATTTGGGTAAACCGGCACTATCTGGAATCTGATGTGCGTATTATAGTGGGTATGATCGATCCTCACCAGATTGTAGGCTATAGCGGAGGGGCCAAGGGTCTAGCTATCGGCTGCGGCGGCGAAGCCACCATCCGCGCCAATCATTCTCTCCTTAAACTGGAGGGGAGCGAACTGGGCCAGGTGGAAGGCAATCCCGCCCGGGAGGATATTGACGAAATAGGTCGCCTGGTGGGGATAAACCTGATAGTCAACGTTATTCTCAACGGCCGACGAGAGATTGTCAAAGCAGTAGCTGGCGCGTACTTGAAGGCGCACCGTCCCGCGT
>Ga0080004_1211854_pt1 | contig 69589 bp, 63 predicted proteins | sample WasSprMetagenome_FD_69207 | JGI IMG/M metagenome (GOLD analysis project Ga0080004, IMG submission 69207) | Sulfidic aquatic microbial communities from Washburn Spring, Yellowstone National Park, USA - WS (SPADES assembly) (version 2) | ecosystem: Environmental > Aquatic > Thermal springs > Hot...
AATTTACACGTATAATAGAAACGGAGGAAATTCAATATTATTCCTTAATTCATACCGATTTAATATGAAGAGTACGATTATCGAGTATTAAGCCACAAAACTGGATTTATCAATCCGCAATAGCCCATCGGGAGAACTACCGCCCCACCTGATGAATTACTTCATTCCTCCATAAGTTCTTCGAAGAGTTCGAGGATAGAGAAAGACCCTATCTGAAGGTAAGGTTATGTTAACGTTGAGTTATCCATCTAACTCAAACCTGCATTTCCCACATACATGTACGTTCCCTTCAGGTATCCTACATCTGAAGCGGCTTTATAGGGTTTCGTTGATGATAATTGCTACAGCTCATGAAGGTTACGATAGCCATCCAATTACTCTTCAAGATATTCCCATTACGTTAACATCCTACTTTCCTTAAGTCCTCAAACCCATGAACATAGTTTTTAAACCCTCCAACTATGGATGCTGTAGGCTTGTAATTAAGGTTCTTTACCCCGTCCCTCAGTCTAAAATATCCTGCCCGTCAAGCAGTTTCAGAATAAATATTTAAATATAGCTATTAAACCCTTCCATGGGAGCGTATACATAGACTTAAGGAAGACTTGGCTCTGGAGTAGGATAAAGGAGTTAGAGCTTTGGGAGTTAATTCTTAAAGAGGATAGGCCTATAGAGCCGTTGGAAGGAGGGGGCTTAGAGTTGAGAATCCAGTAGCATGAGATATCAACATTCCTATACTTACGGCTATTATGGAGGGGAAGACTACATAATAGATCTGAGAAGCATATATACCGTTCATAGAGTTTACGAGCTTAAGAGAAGAAGGGTTCAGCAACCCCCGAGAAAACGTGGAAAAGCTTCTCTAAAAGTATAGGGCAAGAGAAGGGGCAGGGTTGATGACTTACTGACAAAATTGTGAGGCAGCTTGCTAATAGGACAAACGTCTTTGAAGACCTGACGAACTTCAAGGAAGAAATAGCGAGGACGAAAAGTGGGAGTGTGAATAGGCGGAATTCAAAGCACAACTACATAAAAGAAAGTTGAATATAAGTCGGCATGGAACGGCTACTTTACGGTATACGTTAAACCCAAGCTAACATCTAAGACCTGCTCCGGATGTGGTATGTGAATAAAGACCTGGGAGGAGCAGGGATATTTGAATGCCAAAAATGTGGGCTTAGAATCGGTAGACAGAAGAATGCATCGAGAAACATGTGGAGCATCTTCCTTAATATGTGAGGACAGGGGTTTACCCCGAAAGGAGTCCATGATATGCTCCCTATGAACCCGGAGGGTGATGAGGGCAATGAAGCTCAAGAGCTAAGTATAGGTTCTATACGAATCCATACTTAGCTCAAAACCCAGACATATTAACAATATCTAGATCAGCAAGGTTTAAATCTATGATTTAAATAACTCTATATGATTATTGTCGGTCATAGGGGATGTGCAGGTATTGAGCCTGAAAACACTTTAAGAAGCATTTTAAAAGCTATTGAGTATGGAGTTGACTATGTTGAGGTTGATGTTAGAGCTTGTAAAACAGGGGAGGTCGTTGTTATTCATGATGCAACAGTTGATAGAACTACTGATGGGAGGGGATATGTTAGAGATTTAAGCCTTAATGAGCTTAGAAAGCTTAATGCAGGTAAAGGTGAAAAAATACCAACACTGGAGGAGGTTATAGATGCTGTTGATAACAAATGCGGATTAATAGTAGAGATTAAGGAGGAAAACATATGGAGGAAAACGTTAGAAATCATTAGGGGGAGAGGAGTGGTGGAAAACATCATTATAGCTTCATTCTACCATACAGTAATTAAAGATGTAAAAACTACTTACCCAGATGTTAGATGTGGAGTTATATTTACATGCGAACCCGTAAACCCCTCAGCATTAGCTCTCAACGCTAAAGCTGAAATAATAATTCCAAACTATAATTATATAACCCGAAGACTTATTACAAACGCCCATAAGTTCAACCTGAAAGTCATTGCGTGGACTATCAATAAGGTTGAAGATGGATTAAAGCTTCTCAAACAAGGTGTTGATGGATTAGCTACAGATAGACCTGATCTAATGATGAAGCTTAAGCAATTAAGCTTGTAAATCCTCCAGGATTAGCCTACAGCTTTAGAAAGTTAGTAGAAATACTTAAAATGATGGAGTATCAAATACCTTTCATAAAAGCTTTACAGCTTAATTCGACGTAATCATCCATATAGTAAAGATGTTAATCCTCAATACTATTCTAATTCATATAGAGTAAAGCATGATTATCGAGGGTTAAGTCTTAAGCCCATAGCTAATTATGAATACTAACGATAATTTAGCTTCAGTACTTTACAATTCCTCCATACTTAGATGTGTGTAAGTAGAGAACGAAGAATCTCTAAGATTTAATGCTACTGTAAGCCTAGAGTAGTTTAAGATTACCTGTTATCCTATCTAAAACATCATCTAATGCAGGTCCTATACCTACTGCTGTTATTGTTCCAGGTTTAAGTTGTGTTAATCCAGCATCCTCAATGATAGCTATAGGTAGCCCTTCATCTTCAGCTTTCTTCACCACGTCTAAAAGCTCATTTAAACTATTAACCTTCAAAACAATCTTCCTCTGACCTTCAGAAAGCCAAGCATCAGCCAACTCGGGGTTTCTACGCTTAGCCTCAAGAAATGCTGATAGAGATGCGTGAGCTACCTGCACCGCAATCTTGCCCTTACCCATACCGAGATCAGTTCGAACAACTATAACCTGCTTCATAACATTACCTCAACATCCAGAGGCTATTAAGCCTTACTCAGTAAACCCTACAACCATATTTAAGGAATTCTACTTCAAAATCACATCTCACCGCTCTTCCAGCTCCCCATCATTCTAGCAATGCCAATACATATACTCCACAAGCACTCTTGATGAAGGCTAAACCACCGATAATGTATTATTATGGGGGCTTCCAGCTAACCTACATTCTCCACAACCAAACCTAGAGGCCTCGCTGAGCCTGTATAAGATAACACATAGCTACTAATTCCGTATCCAGCTATATTCATAATGTTAATATGGTTTTGGTTGTTGTGGTTTCTCCTACGAGAAATGAGGAGAAACAATAGCTACATTTATTGAGGCTGCTAGGAAGAGTAAGTATAATCCTCTAGTTGTTGATAGGTATTCAACAGATCGTACTCATGAATTAGCTGAAAGATCAAGGCTGAAGTGGTTTTAATCTAAACATATACATCCAGGAGGGGGGTTAGCTATGGGGATGGGTATTATAGAGTCTCTTAAGAAGAGCCCGATATAATTGCTTTCCTAGATGCTGATATTGAAAATCCAACACCTAATGGATTGATAAGCTTGTCGACTGTGTTGCTTTGAGAGCTACGATATGGCTAGAGAAGCATACTTTAGAGAAGCTCAGGATGCATCTGTAACAAAGCTTGCTGCTAAGAGGCTACTATGGATATTCCCCTGAAATCCCACATTTTAAGCAGCCTCCTACAGGTGAAGAAGCTAAAGCTGAAGTCTGGAAGACACTTCTTGAAAAAGAATTACCTGGGATAGGTATAGATGTTACGATCATTATTGAGGAGGAGGTTATGGGTTATTGAATTAAGGAGGTATTCCTAGGATTTTAAACAGAATCGTTCATACTGCTTCTACAGTGAGGATGTTGGAAAGCTTGGAAGAATGAGTGGCAAGTCGTAGCTGCAATAATTAAGCTTGAAGAGAAATATGGATGGATAGATGAAGTATCGACATAACCTAATAAAAGTTAAAGCTAAAAATGGTTAAAGAAATAATAAAACCTAATTAATGCTGTGAGGTGTAGGGTTGCTGAATTGGCTAGAATATACCCTGTGTAGTTTAAGTATTTGCCTCTTAATCTTTATTGTTCCAGGCCAAGTCTTCCTTCTATCTATAAATGAGGGTATGAAAAGCATAAAGAACGGGTTTTTGATGCTTTTAGGCGTAATTACTGCTGAGCTCTCCCTAATAGCCTTACTTGAATTTGGGGCAGTGCATCTACTGAATAAATACATTTTCATCATCAATATAGCCGGCGCCATAGTTTTAATATGGCTCGGCTTATCAGCCATACATTCAGGTATAAGAGGTATTAAGATGAATACTACTCAAAGCTCATATCGAAACTCATATATACGTGGACTTCTTCTAACATTATTCAACCCCCCATTTATAGTATGGCTTATTACAGCTGGCTTCTCACTTCTCAATAGAGGATTAGAAACTATAGGTAGTACTGCACACTTAATATTTGCCTTATCTATAATTGGAGGATCAACAATAGTTTCTCTAACACTAATACTACTAGCTGCTTACAGCCATAAGCCACTTGGGGAGAAAGGGCTTAGACTCCTATCATTCCTCTCAGGAGGGGCCTTTATAGTATTAGCATTCAAATTACTTTATCTAGGAATTTAGCAGGTTAGCTGATGAACCTCATAATAGATGTATGGCTAACAGTAAATCCGGGATTTCTCAAACTGCTTAGCGTAAATGTGGGATTAGGAGCTCTAGCTTAAGCTGGAGACGTTAACACCGTTCCGATCCAGCGTAAGCTTTCATCCCCCATTTCACGGAGATTCCGCCGTGAACAGGTGAAGACAACAATCCATCCCGTATTCCCCACATATTGCCTATAGGCAATCGGGCTTACTACATTAATAGTAGCGCTGCATTAATAAACCTATGCTAAATAGAGGTTTCTAAACCATCTATAAATATGAGGGTTAATGAAGAGATTAAGCTGTAGGTTATGCAGCCCAGCTTACACTATGCTTTACAGGATTGTGCAGCACATCTCCTCCTATATATTGGAAGTAGGAATAGGGCTTTATGCGTATTACCTGAGTAGAAGTATGTTTTAACATTACGTATCTTAAGCCGGTTGTTAATGTCCTCAATGGTTAATGATGTTGGATCATGACTTTTCGATCCTATAATAAAGTTACAAGCATATCCAAACGATGGTATCCATACATTGTATTCACGAACTATGGGGAACACTGAATTAATATTTTGAAGTATGAAGTCATATATCTTCTCATAGTAGAATGAGCTGCCAGCCTGTGTAACCATTAATCCATCATCGGTTAAAATCTCACATATTCTCTTATAGAATTGACTAGTATATAGTTCGTGAGCTATCTCCGGACCGTAAGGATCTGTAAGATCTACTATTACTACATCAAATACGTTACTTGTCTCCTCCACATATTTCTTACCATCCATAACTACTATTTCAGCTCTACTATCCCTAAACGATTCTTGATGCATAGCTTTAAGCTCCCTTTCAGCATAGCTAATAAGCTCACCATCTATATCAACCATAACAACTCTATCAACAGTTGAGTGTTTAAGAACTTCTCTTAACGTTGCTCCTTCACCACCACCTATAATTAGAACCTTTTTAGGATCTGTATGTGTAATCATGGATGGATGGACAAGCAATTCATGATATATGTATTCATCAGCTTCAGTTGACTGAACAAAACCGTCAAGCACCAAAGCCCTCCCATACTCATCAAGCTCCACTATAGCTAGATTCTGATATCTTGTCTTAACATTAGCGATAACTCTACTTAGATTCATCATTAAAAAGGTACCTTCAGAAACAGGCTGCAACAGTATAGTTGATTTAGGCGCTACCATATAGATCCTAACCAGAAACTGCTATTTAAACTATCCTATGGAGTGGTGCTATACATGGCAGGATTATGAGTTCAAGGCTTGAAATACCCAGATATGGAGGGTTAAGCTTTCAAATACCTACCTGAGATTTAGCGGAAGCTCTAAATCCAGCTAGTGGATGAGCTACATTAAACCATATACTTGTTGCTACCAGCATAGTTTAATGCAGTAGCAAATACCTGCCGGGACAGAAGAATACAATAGAGGGGTTTAGGAATTTGGATTCATCTAGGAAAGCCTAAGACAACGCTAAGAGAAACAAACATATACCACATGCCTCCATACCCGCTACGATTATTAACGGTGTTATACATTAATCAGCTTGCAGCTTAATTCCCAATAACAATATTTTCATGTCGAATCGGTATGAAGGGGACAATACCGGATTCTCCGTTTCCACCATTACGAGGCTTGAAGCTAAATGCTAAATCTATCGCTACCATTCCGCATTTATTATCTTATGGTATTCTTGAAGAGACATAACCGTATAGTTCTTAATGCTTAGTCCCTTAACAAGCTCTTTCGCAACACTTGCTGTAGTTATTACTGGAATAGCCATCTCTACAGCTTTCCTCCTGATCGTATATTCATCCATCATCACGTTTTCATACTCCTCAATTCTTGCAGTAGCTGGAATATTAATTACGAGATCTATCTTCCTATTGATTATGTAGCTTAAAATATTCGGCTCCCTTTTCTCACTAACCTTATACAGAGTCTTTACAGGCAGCTTCCTACTTCTAAAGTAGGAGGCTGTTCCGGGAGTGCAGTATATATCGTATCCTAGACTTTGAAGCTCCTTAACAACCGGCAACATTTTCTCCTTAAGCTCATCGGTTCCCACGCTTACAAGTATGGAGCCTTTAGGATTAGGTATTTTTAAGCCGACAGCTTGCGAAGCCATCATCAATGCTTCATGGAGACTCCATCCTATACATGCAACTTCACCTGTAGACTTCATTTCAACGCCTAGAATAGGGTCTGCACCGTCGATCTGCATGAAGGAGAATTGGGGGACTTTAACGCCAACGTACGGTATTGCAGGATCATTAACTCCATCGATGCTTAAACCTAAAATAGCTTTTGCAGCATACTTCATAAGATTCAACCCCTTAACCTTAGATACGAACGGCATTGATCTTGAAGCTCTAAGATTACATTCAATAACATAAACTACATTATCCCTTACTAGGTATTGAATGTTGAATGGACCCTTAACGTTAAGCGCCTTAACGATCCTGTACGTATATTCCTTAATCCTATTCGTTAACTCTTCAGGAAGTCTTTGGGGAGGAATAACCATTATAGCATCTCCGGAATGTATGCCTGCAGGCTCGATATGCTCAATAACAGCTCCTATAACAATATTCATACCATCGGAAACACCGTCAACCTCAACCTCCATAGCGTTTGTTATAAACTTGCTGATAACAACAGGATACTCCTTAGAAACCTTAGCTGCCCCGTAGAGGTAGCTTTCAAGCTGTTTAGAGTTCCAGGCAACCCTCATAGCTGTACCGCTTAAAACATAGGATGGCCTAACAAGAACTGGATATCCAATTCTCGATGCGAATTCTTTAGCTTCATCTACGGAGGTGAATTTAGCCCATGGAGGCTGGGGTATGCCTAAAGAATCTAGAAGAGCGCTAAACTTAGCTCTATCCTCAGCCCTATCAACATCTTCCCCGCTAGTTCCAAGTATTTTAACACCTACACTGGAAAGCTTAGGGGCAAGGTTATTAGCGGTTTGACCGCCAACACATGCTACAACGCCTATAGGGTTCTCCTTCTCATAAATGTCTAAAACCCTTTCAAACGTTAACTCCTCAAAGTATAGCTTATCACTCATATCATAATCTGTTGAGACTGTTTCAGGATTGCAATTAATAACAATAGCTTCCTCCACACCTAGGTCTTTAAGAGACCAAACCATATTCATAGTGCACCAGTCAAACTCTACCGAGCTACCGATACGGTAGGTACCAGCACCTAGAACTATAACCTTCCTGCATTTTTTGAATTCAATATCATCCTCGGATCCGCCATAGGTTAAGTATAGATAGTTTGTTTTAGCAGGCCACTCAGCAGCTAAAGTATCTATCTGCTTAACGACGGGAGTGATGCCGTGCCTCTTCCTTAAGCTCCTAACTTCAAGCTCGCTTAAACCAATAATTTCACCAATCTGCCTATCTGAGAAGCCTAGCCTCTTAGCTTCACGAATAGCTTCAATAGCCTCAACACTATCTAAATCCTTTATTTCTTTAAGCTTCCTCTCGATATCAACTATGTTTTTAAGCTTCCAGATAAACCATGGATCAATCCATGTAAGCCTACTAATCCTCTCAACGCTTAAACCCATCTTCAATGCCTTAACTATTGTGAAAAGTATTTCATCTGTAGGGTTTGAAAGCTCATGCTCAACAACCTCGATAGATGATTCGGAGACATCAATAGTTAATCCGTTAAACCCTAGGTCGAGCATACGTACAGCCTTCTGAATAGCCTCCTCGAAACATCTACCGATAGCCATAACCTCACCAACAGACTTCATCTGAGTTCTTAAACGTCGATCAGCCATTTCAAACTTCGATAAATCCCATCGTGGAACCTTAACAACAACATAGTCGAGTGAGGGCTCAAAGCATGCAGTTGTAATATTTGTAACTCTATTTAGAAGCTCGGGAAGAGTGTAGCCTATAGCGAGCTTAGCAGCCATGTAGGCTAGAGGATAGCCGGTAGCTTTAGAAGCTAGAGCGGAGGATCTTGAAAGTCTCGGATTAATCTCAATTACATAGTATTTCTCAGAGGTAGGGTCTAATGCAAGCTGAACATTACATTCCCCAACAATTCCACATGCCCTAACAGCTTTAATCGATGCATCCCTAAGTAGATGATACTCCCTATTGTTAAGAGTTTGGGATGGAGCAATAACGATATTATCACCTGTATGAACCCTCATCCCCAACATATTCTCCATATTACATACTGTAATACAGTTATCATTGTAGTCCCTCATAACCTCATACTCGATCTGCTTCCACCACCCAATATACTCCTCAATTAAAACCTGGCCAATAAGGCTATTAGCAATCCCCCTCCTAACAATCTCGTCAAGCTCATAAGCATTGTAGGCTACACCTCCACCCCTACCCCCAAGATTGTAGGCAACTCTAACAATAACTGGATATCCTAAATCCTCAGCAGCCTTTAAAGCATCCTCAACACTCCAAGCAGCCTTACTTCTAGGCATAGGTATGCCATTCCTAGACATTGTTTCCTTAAACAGCTCACGATTAGAAGCTATATTAATGCTTTCAATAGATGTACCTAAAACCTTAACATTATACCTGTCAAGAACACCGCTTCTATAAAGCTCAAACCCACAGTTTAAAGCTGTTTGACCGCCGAACCCAAGTAAAATACCGTCGGGACGCTCCCTCTCAATAATCTTCTCAACAAACTCAGCCACTACAGGAACAAGATAGACCTTATCAGCCATTTTAGGATCTGTTTGAATAGTAGCAATGTTAGGATTAACAAGAATGGTTTCAATGCCCTCCTCCTTTAAAGCCTTAAGCGCCTGAGAGCCTGAGTAATCAAACTCTCCACATTCACCTATCTTCAAGCTTCCAGATCCAAGCACAAGAACTCTACGAATCCACTCGAACTTTGACATCATAAATACATGAAGAAACAGTATAAAAACTTAATGTATTATACGAAACAGTACTTAAATAGTGATGTATCAAGCATAATATCTAGATAAACTGGAGACTTCTAAACCATACTAGCTCAATAAGTACCGATTACAAAACCTCGTAAGATTGGTGATTAATCCTAGAGGCTTCTAAGCAAGCTACTAGATCCTGCATACAGCAACAACCAGTACTGGAAGCGGATCTGTGAAGCCTCAAATATTTAAGCGTAATTATTAAATTCCCTATTTCAAACTTTAATTATGAGTGTCTCAGAGTTTGAAAGTGATCTTGAAAACGTTATGGATAGGTTAAGAAGTAGGCTTGATGGTGAAGCTTTAAATGAGCTGGATAGGATTAGGAGAAAGCTTGCTGATCTCTATCTGAAGGGAATCGTTAAAACAAATCATTCAGTCATGGAGCTTATAGTTTCATGGTTTCTCCTGAGGAGGGGATATGAAAGGGTTGATGTTGAGCTGAATGTTGCCAGCGACCTAGTATGTGACGTATATGGTGTAAGGGGAGGATCCTCAACAATTATAGAGATAGAGACGGGGTTCACGCCCCCTGAACATTGCTTAGATCCTATAACATACAATAAAGTAAGAGTTATAAGTAAGATCGCTAGGTATAGTCACTACGCAGATAAATTCAGCCTAGCAGTACCGCCATACTATCTAATACTGGAAATACCGTTATGCTTCATAAAGCCTCCATCAGCAAGAAAGCTGGATGAGCTTACTAGGGTGAAGAAGCTATGCGACATCTACTATAAGAATCCACCAGTAACCATAGAGCAGATAAAATACGCTAAACTACATACAATAATCATAATAAATGTGGATGACTTAGAAGTGGAGGAGGTGGATCCTGAAGGATATTCATATACTGTTTTAAGCAGGTATTTCAGCATTAGTTAATACAACTCCAACACTACATAATTTCCAGTAAAGCTTTGTGGCTTAATTTCGAAATTCGCAAATCTATCCATGCAATAGAACGGAAAACCTTAACATTTACTCCCTAACTCATACCAAATTAAAATAGAAAGTACGATCATCGAAGAATTAAGCCACAAAGCTCCAGTAATCAATTCCGGAGTGATTAGAACATATTGAGGATTAGCAGCTAAAATCATGAATGCTCAGCCTAATACGTAGCTGCTTACTTAACGCTTCCATAATTAGGGTTCGTCAACAGTTTCTAAGCGGATAAACATCTGGTTATAGAATGTTCAGCATTCAGGGCTTCAGACCATCTGTAAGAGCTGTAATGCTGTTAATGGCTTCTTCATGAGAATCTGTATTTATGCTGAATCCACCTATCCCGGTTGAGGCTTATTCAAGCTTTTACATCCGAGAAGTCATAGATAGGGAGCTAGGCTTTACAGTATCTCCAGCTGAATTCTGAGATGCTATGTAGGGGTTACATCAACAGCTTAAAAGTTATCCTTACCCTTTAAACCCAGTATTTTCCTCGCTTCATTTGGTGTTGCAGGCTCCCTTCCTGTTACCTCGTATATTAGCATTTTCATCTTTTCTACAAGCTCAGCATTGCTCTTCGCCAATACACCCTTTCTAAGGTATAAATTGTCTTCCAGCCCTACTCTAACATGCCCACCCATTATGGCTGCTGTAATACATATCGGGAATTCATATCTTCCAGCTGCACATGCAGACCACGTATATTTACCATCTCCAAAAAGCCTATCCGCTGTCTGCTTCATATGTATTAGATCCTCTACTGTTGCACCGATTCCACCTAGAATACCCATAACGAACTGTATATGAAGTGGAGGCTTTAAAACACCGTCATTAAGTAGCTGATAAGCATTGTATAAATGTGAAACATCATAGCATTCAAGCTCAGGTTTTACTCCATTTTCATACATTACCTTACAGAAATACTCTAAGTCAGCAAACGTATTCTTAAACACCCAATCCCTAGTCATTTCGAGATACGGCTTCTCCCACGAATATTTCCACTCCTTAACTCTAGTAGCATACGGGTATAATGCGAAATTCATTGAACCCATGTTGAAGGAAGCCATTTCAGGCTTAAATATTGGAATAGCCTTAATCCTCTCCTCAGCAGTCATGCCGAATCCTCCACCAGTTGTTACACAGATAATGACGTCGGATCTACGTTTGATATCGGATAAAACCTCACGGAAAATATCCGGATTTGAAGTTGGCCTACCATTACCTGGATCCCTAACGTGAATGTGAACGATGGCAGCGCCGGCTTCAGCAGCTTTAACAGCTTCATCAGCTATCTGCTTAGGAGTAATAGGTAAATAGGGAGTCATAGTAGGGGTATGGATGGATCCTGTAATAGCAGCAGTAATAATAACTTTATCCATTAAGCTACACCTGCTGGATGTAGCTATACATAGAAGATTTCAGGATGAGCTCTAACCTCATTTATAAAGTCTCTTATTAAGGAGTCAAGATCACTATAGCTTGGACTCCAGTTCAACTCGCTTCTTAATCTACTGCAATCCATATTTTTCGGCCAAGACTTTACAACCTCTACAGCAGTAGGGTCAGGTTTAAATTCTATATGTACATTTTTAACATATTTCTTAACAGCATCAACTATCTCCCTAGCTGTTGGGCTTGGAGTTAAACCCGCTACATTATATATTCTACTTTTAAGTCTTGAAATGTTTTCTAACGCTAATATGGCTAAGTTGGCTACATCCTTAACGTAGACTATTGGAATACAGGTATCTTCAGGTACGTTAACAACATAGTTCTCTCCTTGAGCAGCCTTCTGGATTATAAGTGTGGAGTAGGCTGAGAAACCACCATCTCTTCTTCCAGGCCCTATAACCGACCCATATCTAAAGGCAGCAAATCCTATATTATACCTTCTACAAAGCCATAGGCCAAGCATTTCACCATACTGCTTAGAAATACCGTAGAGGGTTTCAGGTACCGTATACATATCCTCCCTTACAAATTCAGGAGTATTTAATCCATAAGCAGCAGCACTGCTTGCAAATATGATGGCTTTAACACCTAATGCTTTAGCAATACTAAATACATTCCATGTACCCTCAAAGTTCACCTTAAATCCTTGATGCGGATATCTCTCAGCAGCTGCTGAAAGTAAAGCAGCATAATGCATAATGGCGTTAACCCCATACTTCTTCACGGTTTCAGCAAGTAAAGCACTATCAGTAACATCACCCTGAACTACAGAAACACTACTCCTAATATCCCTAATAAGCTTCTCGTTCACCACTACATCGTAGATTACAACATTATAACCCATCCTAACAAGATCCCTAGCTATATGAGAACCTATAAATCCAGAACCTCCAGTAATTAAAACAGTCCACATGAAGACACCTACTTCAATACTGCTAGATACTTAAAAACTATTAGGTCTTAAACCTTACGGATGATTTGCGGAAAGCCTTACTAATTAGAGATTATATTAAATTACTGATTCCACGCCCCTCCACAATGTCTGAAGGAATGTAGGTTACCGTTAAGAGCGGATTTACATTATTTAAGATGCTATCAGCAGTTAAGAACTTGAGTTTAGCGTAAGCCTATGGAGTCGGGATAATCAATAGCGAAGAATCACCACTCTAAAGGAGGAAACGCTACCGGTAGAACGTGAAGATTACTATGAGTTTCTAGGTTTTGGAGGACTTAATACATATATTCAACACCTCCTAGTAGAGACCCGGCATCTTAAACTGTTTAAGCTCGCAATTCATGATGTAGATTTTCGTTAACTTCACGGATTTAGTTGGGGAAGCTACGTATATCCTCAAGAATGGGGGTAGGGTAGAGTTGATATTTAGATTCCTCATTCAAGAAATGATGTGAACTAAGCACAGCGCCGTCCAGAGTTGGGATGATTTATGGGAAGCTGCTACGTGTATTTACTTCTTAACATACTCTAGGAATTTAAGAAAGATCCATGATGTATCGTATGGTCCTGGGGAGGCTTCAGGATGGTATTGGACTGAGATTATTGGCTTACTGACGTGTTTAATTCCCTCAACAGTTTTATCATCAGCATTTCTAAACCATACCTTCAACTCCGTGTTTTTAAGTGTTTCCTCATCTACAGCATATCCGTGGTTTTGGCTTGTAATATAGCATTTCCCAGTTTCTACATCTATGCATGGCTTATTCTGCCCCCTATGACCGTATTTAAGCTTAAACGTATTAGCATCTAGAGCTAAAGCTATTATCTGATTACCTAGACATATCCCTAGGATAGGTAGGTTTGTCTCATCAACTATCCTCCTAACAGTCTTTATGGTTACTCCGCATTGCTTAGGGTTTCCAGGTCCATTGCTTATAACGATTCCGCGAGGATTGTATGATAGTATCTTGTCAATATCGTAGCTGTATGGAACTCTAATAACTCTAAGCCCGCTAGCTACAAGTTGACGTATAATGTTAAGCTTAACCCCACAGTCAATAAGCACTATATTTTCACCATCACCATACGCTATAGGCTCCTTAACGCTTACCTCCTCAACGAAGTTTATTGATTCGTAGGATCTGGAATGCTTTAGAAGTTTAAATCCGCTTTCAGGCTCGTCAAAAACTAGAGCCCCCATCATAACACCTTTAGCTCTAAGCTTCTTTGTTAAGTATCTAGTATCAATACCAGATATTCCAGGTATACCCTCCATGTAGAGCCAGTCATTAAAGCTCATAGTAGATGCCCAATGGGATGGATTCATGCAGAGCTCATGAATTATAACTCCCTGAACCTTTATAGATTCAGATTCGAAAAATGTTGGGAAGCCGTATTTATCAATTATACTGTATGATGGAACACCGTAATTACCTATTAGTGGATACGTAAAGCATAGTATCTGCCCTCTATATGATGGATCTGTTAGGGATTCAGTATATCCAACCATACCTGTAGTGAATACAACCTCTCCAACAGTATTTCTAGGATATCCTATGGAGAAACCTTTAAAGATTGAGCCGTCCTCAAGTATGAGCCATGCATCCCTAAGACTTCCCGTAAAACCCTTAATACTCTTTTGAACAGCCATATTTAAGCTTTTCTATTAGGATGGAGATATATCCGTAACGTAACCGGAGCTACATAGTAACGTACAGTAGTTATAGCTGAAACAGATAAGATATTTAAGGCTCCACTTCTAGTTAAAATGTTGAGCTATGTCTCTGAAAATACCTAAAATATTAACTATGGATAGTTTTAACTTTAGCAATAAATATGTTTTAGTAAGGATTGATATTAATTCACCTATAGATCCTGATTCGAAGGTTATATTGGATGATGCGAGATTTAGGGAGCATGCTAAAACAATAAGGGAGCTTATTGAGGATGAGGCACGTATAACATTAGCATCGCATCAGGGAAGACCTGGAGACCCTGACTTCACATCCCTAAATGGGCATGCAGACCTCCTATCATCGATTCTAGGGGTGAATGTAAAGTTTATTGATGATGTATGCGGTCCAGCTGCGAGAGAAGCTATAAGAAAGCTTAACCCATCAGAGGTTTTACTGCTTGAAAACGTAAGATTCCAATCTGAAGAGCTTCTTGAGAGAAAGCCTGAGCTCCAAGCTAAGACATATCTAGTATCTAAACTTACACCATTATTCAACTACTTCATACTTGACGCGTTCGCTACAGCTCATAGATCACAGCCATCAATAGTTGGATTTCCACTAACGTTAACATCATGTGCTGGAAGAGTTATGGAGGCTGAAGTTGAGGCTTTAAGGAAAATATATGAGGGGAGGGAGGGGAAAATATTCATACTTGGGGGAAGTAAGGTCCGCGACTCAGTAAAGATAATAGAGAACCTACTTGTAAACAATGTAGCTGAAAAAATACTCCTAACAGGCCTACTAGCACTTGTGTTCCTATATGCTAAAGATGTAAAGCTGAACGATCAAGTTATTGAAACTATAAAGGAGAAGGGGCTTATTGGGGAGGTATCTAAAGCAAGAGAGCTTCTAAGAAAGTATGGTGAGTACATCAAGATGCCGATTGACGGAGCTGTAGAGGTTGAGGGAGGAAGGGTTGAGGGGGATATAGAGTCTTTAAAGGGGAGGATAATGGATATTGGAGCTAAAACAATCAATCTGTACAGGGAGGAAATTAGGAATGCGAAAATAATAATTATAAGAGGACCTGCAGGAGTTATAGAGAAAGATGAGTTTAGAGTTGGAAGTGAGGAAATAGTTAGGGAGGCTATTAAGAGTGGAGCATACATAATCTTCGGGGGAGGACATATGAGGGCTGTAGTAGACAACATTACAACAAGCTTCAACGGACACATGAGTACAGGCGGTGGAGCCCTACTAACATTCCTATCTGGGGAGCCTCTTCCAGGATTGGAGGCTTTAGCAGCTTCAGCTCAGAAATATTTAAAAGGAATGGCTTAAATAAGTAGTGAACGTTATGGTATACATTCCAGAACCAACATATACAATAACATATCTTTTTAGAAGAATCCTAGTACCAACAGACGGATCTGAACAATCTCTTAAAGCATTAAATCTAGCAGTAGATTTCGCGTTGAGATACGGCTCTAAAATAACAGCTCTCTACATAGCCTACGAGGAGCAGGATAAATCATATATTGAGGAGGTTAAGAGGAAAATATTGGAGATAGGTCGAAGAGGAGGAGTTGATATAGAGTGTAGAATTAAGTACTTCAACCCTATAAAAAGCTCAATTGTGAAAGAGATAGTGAGGGAGAGTATTGATGGTCCATACGATGCAGTAATCATAGGCTCGCAGGGAGTAGGAGGATTGGGAGGAGAGATAGTTATGGGGGAGGTTGCAATACATGCAGCAATATTCATACCTAAAACAGTAGTAATAGTACGCTAGCTACCGTGAAGTATACATAACGTCTTTACAGCCTCAACAAGAACCTCTATACTCTTAATATAATCACTAATCCTTACATACTCATTCCCAGTATGGCTTAGCCTTGAATCACCTGGACCATACGAGACTGATGGAACCCCCATAGATCTAGCGTAGACGTTCAAGTCGCCACTACCCGTTTTCCTCATAAGCTTTACAGGTCTATTAAGTACTTTAGCTATAGCTCTGCTGAAAGCCTTAACTATAGGTGAACCTAAATCAATCTCGTAGGGCTCAACAACATCATCATAGAATACATAAACATCCAATCCGCCGGATGCATACTCCCTAATAGACTTAGAGATCTGATCTATGCAGCTGTTAACGCTGCAGCTATGTGGAGTTCTTACATCAATGTATGCTTCGCAGCAGCTAGGCACAGTATTATGGGATTCACCCCCACTTATCCTAGTTAAACATACGGAGCTGGAGAATGCTTTCTCAAGCTCGGTCTTCAGCTTTAAGTATATGTTGAACAGCTCCTCTATAGCGTTCCTGTAAATCCATGGAGCGCTTGAATGCCCACCATGACCGGTACGGCAGGATATTTTAACTCCAATCTTACCTCTATAGCCTACCGTAAGCCCATATAGATTACTTGGCTCACCGAATACTGCATAGTCAGCCTTAACATTACTCTTAATGATTTCACTTATACCCCTACCGTAGCCCTCCTCATCAACCACAGCTGCAACAATAATGCGTCCCCTAACATCCTTAAGCCTTGAGGCTGCAGCTATCAAGGCTGCTAGAGAAGATTTAGCATCAACAGCACCCCTACCGTAGAGAAACTCACCGTTAAAAATTACCGGTAGTTTTCCAGGTACAGTATCCATATGTCCGCAGAATAGAATTGTAGGGGAGCTTAAGCCAACTTCACCGATAACGTTACCGGCAGCATCAACCCTAACGTTTTCAAAACCGTTCTTCAGCATAAACTCCTCAATACGTTTAGAAACCTCAAGCTCGTGTCCGCTTGGACTATATGCTTCAACAATATCTCTAAGAAGCTTTACATAATCAGCCATATCCACCATCAGGCTGGATACTGTAGGATTTAACTACTTCACCAAGAACCTCAGCTACCCTATTTATCTGCTCCTCATTAATTACTAGAGGGGGTAAAAGCCTAATAGTGTTTATTCCAGAGTATAGGGGTATAACACCTCTCCTAATTGTTTCAAGAAGCATCTTGTATATGTTGATCTTCATCTCAACACCTATCATTAATCCAAGACCTCTAACCTCCCTAATAATCTGGCTTTCGCTTTGAAGCTTTTGAAGCATGTATTTAAGCTTGGAGCCGAGAATCTCAGCATTCCTAATCAAGTTCTCCTCAAATATAACGTTAAGAACTGCTTTACCGGCTGCGCATGCTACCGGGTTTCCGCCGAAAGTGCTTGAATGCTCACCTACCTTAAATACATTCATAACATCACTTCCAGCAACAGTTACACCTAGAGGTATCCCACCCCCAATCCCCTTAGCAATACACATAATATCAGGATTTACGTTGAAGTGTTGGTGGCCCCACAGCCTACCCGTTCTACCTAGACCTGTTTGAACCTCATCCACGATGAGGAGGGAGCCGTGCTTATACGTTAACTCCCTTAAACACTTAATAAACTCATGGGATGGTACATGGATGCCGCTTTCACCCTGAATAGGCTCAACAATAACTGCAGCTGTATTATCCGTAATCTTACTTTCAAAATCCTCAACATCATTATACCTAGCAAACTTAACGTTCGGATATAGGAGGTGTTCAAACGGCTTTCTATACTTTAAACTCCACGTTAGTGATAGAGAGCCTAAAGTCTTCCCATGGTAGCTTCCAGTAAAAGCTATAAACTCCCTCCTGCCAGTGTATTTAGCCGCTAGCTTAATTGCACACTCAATCGATTCAGCACCGCTATTTGATAGGAAAACCCTATCTAATCCTTTAGGGGTATGCTTTACAAGTGTTTCAAGAAACTCAGTTCTAGCATCATTGTATAGGGAGCAGTGGCATACCATCAGCTTCTCACATTGATTTTTAACAGCTTCAACAACTTTGGGATGGCAGTGGCCAACTATAGCTACACCGTAACCGCTCATACAGTCAATATACTCCCTACCCTCAGAATCCCATACCAATACGCCCCTACCCCTAACAGCAACTATTGGAAATCTCTGATAAACACCTGCAAGAATTCTATCCTCAGCTATACTCACATAATCACCGTTCCTGAAACACCGTTAATAGCCTTAACTACAGGATTACTAACGTATCCTGGAGCAATAACAGCCCTCCCAACACCCATTTTAACAGCGTTGGCTGCAGCTATAATCTTTCTATTCATTCCGAAACCTACAGATTTCAGTATGGAGTCAACGTCCTGAACCCTAATTACGTCAGCCTTCCTACCGTTAATCATCACCCCATCAACATCTGTGAGGAAGATTATTGATGAAGCCTTAATCGATGAAGCTATACTTGAAGCAGCGCTATCAGCATCAACGTTGAGAAACTCATAATCCAAACTTACAGCAACAGGAGCTATTACGGGTATGTATCCATTACCTATAAGCATATTAATAACATCTACATTCACAGACTCCACCCTACCACTATAGTCACCACTTACAGCAACCATTCTGCCCCTCTCATCAACAATTATGAGCTTCCTCTTACGTTTAGCTACCAGTAGATTTAGGTCAGCACCACATAAACCTATAGCCTTCAAACCATGCTTAGCCAGCATTAGAACCACCCTCTTATTTATTAATCCAGCCATTACCATAAGATATATCTTAATATCCTCACCGTCAGTATAGCGGCTCCTAATACCTTCAGGTGAAACAACAAAAACCTGTTTTTTACCCATCTTCTCAGCTATCTTTGAAACCTCATCTCCACCGCCATGCACCACCACAACACCTTCACTTATGTTTTTCAAGTCTTCAGCAATACAGCTAAGATTATCGAGCAGTTCACCACCTATTTTAACAACTATCATTAAACCACCTAGATCGGATGTATGGATGGGAGGTAAAGCCCCCTTCTCTCATCAGCTCCAATCATTATATTCATGTTTTGAACAGCTTGACCTGCAGCCCCCTTCATCAAGTTATCTATCGCGGAGAAAACAACAACTCTACCCATCCTCTCATCAATTTCAAACCCAATATCGCAGTAGTTTGAGCCAATAACATATTTTGGATCAGGAAGCCTCTGCAGACCCTTCGAATCCTTAATAATCCTTATGAATGGACAGCTCCTATAGAATCCTCTATAAGCCCTCCACAAATCGATTTGCTGAACACTTCTTAAAGTAAAGAGGTGGCATGTCGATAATATGCCTCTAACAAGATCTACTGCATGAGGGGTCATAGCAACACGAACACTACTACCTAAAGCTAGGCTTAGCTCCTGCTCAACTTCAGCTATGTGTCTATGCGACGTAGGCTTATAAGGTCTTACAACACCGCACCGCTCAGAATGGTGGGAATATATTGAGGATGAGGAGCCGGCGCCTGAGGAGCCTATCTTAACATCTACAACTATTCTAGAAACATCAACAAATCCTGCCTTAACAATTGGGGTAAGCGCAAGTATTATGCTTGTAGCCATACATCCAGGATTAGCTACAAGCCTTGCCTTAGCTATCTCATCCCTATGTATTTCAGGAAGCCCATAAACAGATTCGCTGAGGAGATCTGGATATGGATGCTTCCACCCATACCACTTCTCATATGCGTTAGGATCCTTAAGCCTAAAATCAGCGCTTAAATCAATAACTCTTAAGCCAAGCTCAAGAAGCTTAGGCACAATCTTAACTGATGACCCGTGGGGAACAGCTGTAAACACGATATCGCATCTCCTAGATATTTCATCCAGGCTTACATCTGTAAATCTTAGATCTGTTAACCCTCTTAGATTTGGATGAACTCTAAAAACATACTCCCCTCTAAATCTACGTGAAGTAACAACAGCAACATTCACGTCCTCACGTGGTAGTAGAAGCCTTAAAAGCTCCCCTCCAACATATCCTGAGCCGCCGACAATCCCAATATTCATATCATCTACCTCTTCAACCCAGCCAGATACTCAACGATTCGGCCAGCAACATCAACACCTGAAGCCTCACTTACACCTTTAAACTCAACGTTAGCATTAACTTCATGTACAAGTAAGCCATGCTCACTCTCCATACAGTCAATACCTAAAACACCCCCACCTACAGCTTCAGCAACTCTGCAAGCCAATTTTTCAATTTCACCCGTTAATTCACACTTCTCAGCTCTACCGCCTCTAGCAATGTTTGTACGCCACTCACGGCTTGCTGAATACCTATACTCAGCAGCAATAGGCTCTAAGCCAACCACAACAATACGTATATCCCTAGGGGGGCGTTTAACAAATTCCTGAATATAGAATATTTCATGTAGGGGATTGTGAAGCTCACTCTTCAACTCAACAACAGACTTAGCTGTTTCAAAATCCTTAACGAGAGATATAAGCCTACCCCAACTGCCAAATATCGGCTTTATTACAGCATAATAGTTAAACATTTCCAAAGCCTTCAACGCAGATTCCTGATGGAATGCAACTACTGTTTTGGGAGTAGGTATATTGCATGATTTAAGCCTTAAAGTTGTTAGAAGCTTATTACCGCACAGCATCAGTACGTCAAAGCTATTAACAACCTTAACACCCATCCCCTCAAGAACAGCTGTTAAATACAGCCCACGGAAATAGCTAATACATCTCTGAAATACTACATCAGCTAAGCATATGTTTGGAGATGATAGGTCTAGAACCAAGCTTTTAGCATCTATAGGCTTAATGTTTAACCCCCTTCTAGAAGCTGCCTCAATCACCTTCTTCTCCTCCCACCTTACTAAATCATATATTAACGCTACATCCACTTGGAGGCATAGCTTAAAGCAAATATTATAGATTATGTATTGCCTAGGACTTACCCTAAACATGCAAGTTCTAAACGTAACTTGGTCTAGAAGCTACTTCCTAACTCTACGCTTCAGGTAGCTAATAATCTCCGATGGAATATTAACACCAGTTACGCGAACCATATTCTTAAACTCTACAGTATTGTTTACCTCATGAACTACAAGACCATCCCTACTCTCCATACAGTCAACACCGACAATCTCCCCATTAACAGCTTCAGCTGCTCTAACACTAATATCTACAAGCTCATCATTCCCTGGGCATGGCTCAGCTCTACCACCCCTAGCAGTGTTCGTACGCCAGTCTAGTGGTGGCTGATACCGGTAGATAGCACATATAAACTGACCATCAACAACTAAGCTCCTAATATCTCTAGGAGGTCTTTTAACCCTTTCCTGAATATAGTATAGATGATATATTGGATGAAGATATTCTCTAGATTCAAGAATTGCAAGTGAAGACTCAGGATCGTTTAGTGGAGCTATAAGACGACCCCAGCTACCAATAACCGGTTTAAGTATTGATGGATATCCAATCTCATCTAGAGCCTTCACAGCTGAGCTCTTACTGAAGGAAATAGCTGTTCTAGGCACTGGTATACCGTGCTTCAGTAGGGATATTGTTGTGAAAAGCTTATTACCGCATATTAGGGCAGTATTAAAGCTGTTGATAACAGTGCCTTTAAAGCTTTCAAGAAGATACGTTATATGTATTGATCTAAAGTAGCTTACACATCTCTGCAAATATATATCCTCAAGGTTTTTGAGGCTGTTTGAAATGTTGAAGTAAATGTTTTTAGCATCTATAAGCTTAAGCTCAACCCCCTGGTTTCTAGCCTCATTTATAAGCATTTTCTCCTCAGGTCTTATGAAGTCGTAGATAATTCCTAAAGATACCAACCACTACTCGCCCCAATCCTCACCCTCAACCTCAGCAGGCTTAATTACTACCTCACTACCTACCGATTCGATTTCGTATGGGGAGCCGCAGTCCGGACAAGTTACTATCTCACCTACTACTGCATCCTCAGGTATATTTATCTCACCCTCACACTGAGGACATAAAGCCTTCACAACATCACCTCTAATCTGCTTAGAGAATAGCCTTTTAAACATTATCGGCTGAAAACTTAACGAATCCTCAACCTGCAAAGTAGGAAATGTAACAATTCAGCAACACATATTGAATACGGAGTACTATAAACGTTGAAGTATAATCAGTTCAGATACGTTATGTCAATACGATTAATTTAGCACTCTAACTCCAGTCGTCTATTAGCAGCAGCATACAGCTAACGGAAATTGTTAAACATTGAATTCATATTGAGACAGATTTTAAATAGACTAAAACCTATGTGCTTCACAGATTGGTTTTAGGTCTATAATGGAGGACTTAGCGATCTGAGCCTAAACAAATCATGGATTAATCATGCCTCACACATCAATACTCTACAACCATTTAAGACACATAACTGTAGTAGCATAGTCTCTAGAGAAGCTTAGGTATGGTTAAGATGGCCGGATGCTTTACTCTCTAAGTATTCAATCGGGGAAGTTAATCAGCCAGCCTTCCTAGCATTTCAGAAATTAAGTGTACATGCTGCTTCGGAGGGATGAGGAATTGGAAGATTAAGGTGATGTATAGCACGATCGGAGGAATTCTGTTAATTTTACATCATTCATCAGAACTAAAGTTCTGATTTCTCTGAGCACAATCATTATAAAATGTTAGTCCAGTTTTAAGATGGGTTCATTTAGTATAGGCCTCCAGAATGTTAATATTGGGAAGCTGTTAGCAGACATAGCTTTACAGATAGTTTGTGGATGATTTGAGTAGTACCCACTATTCCTCGTAAAGCTACTAGATCCATCTTAAAATTTAGAGACGTTTGCTAGCTTGATGCTTTTAATCTTAAGCTTCACAATTACTGCATGTTAACTTAATAGGTTAGCCTAACATTAGTAATCTGCCTAATGTTGTCTTAACACTATTAGAGTATTCGTATGTGTAATACCATTTATAGACCTAATCTCATCTATAACCTTGTTGAGATACGCTATATCAGGACCTGATGCAAGAACAGCTATATCAAACTGTCCTGTAACTTCATAAACCCATTCAACACCCTTAATGTTTCTTATCTCCTGAGCTATTTTGGGATTTGGTATTGCAGGAGTTGATGAAACGAGAACTAGTGCTTTAATGCTCGGCTCAGAGATTTCAACTGTAAATCTTCTAATAATCCCCAAATCAATTAGCTTCTTAACCCTCTTCCTAACAGCTCCCTCAGATAGATTAAGCTGCTTAGCAATATCTACAAATGATGTTCTTGAATCCTTTTTTAATATCTCAATTATCCTCCTATCCCTATTATCGATACTCATCACTATAGTTTTAAAGCACAGGTATAAAAAGCTAGCTTCGCTGGATGTGTTTAAATATCTATGATTAAAGTTCTTGACAGCTAGCATTCATGCTTGATGCTAGCGTTAATTATGCTGGATACCGCATTGTTGAGCTTAGTTTCATACTCCTTAACTCTTTCAGCTAGGCTGTTAAAGTATTCTTCATCCTCCATTAAGGCTTTAAGTCTTGAATCAATAGCTTTAACTACCGTCTTAGGGGATGGACCACCGATAACGCTATGTAAATCAACAACGTAAAATGGATCAAGTATTTTTGAAACATCATCAATCTTTACATTAATCCCATACCTACCTAAAGCCTCAACTATTTCATCTGCTGTTAAGATGTTTCTACCTCTAAGTATTGATCCAACTATCCTATGAGACTCCCTAAATGAAATACCGTTTCTAACTAGGAGATTTGCAAGTTCGGTTGCTACCGACATACCGCTTCTAACAGCCTCAATCAATCTATCAGTATTAAACTCCATCTTCAAAACAACATCAGTAACTACATCTAGAGTTGATGAAACCGTACTGCATGCACTCCATAAATGCGGTGTTACTTCCTGAAGATCTAGATTGTAGCTTAGAGGTAAAGCCTTAAGTATTGATAATATAGCTACAAGATCTCCATAAACACTACCGGTCTTCGCCCTTACAAGCTCAGCAATAACCGGATTTCTCTTCTGTGGCATTATACTACTTGTAGATACAAGTTCGTCGGGAAGCTTTATGAATCCGAACTCTAAAGTACTCCATAAAATTATCTCCTCCGCAAAACTGCTTAGATCAGCCATAATCAATGATAGGTTAAAAACAGCTTCAGCTACGAAGTCTCTTGAAGATACAGCATCTATAGAATTCTCCACCAACCCGTTAAAGCCTAGAAGCTCAGCAACTCTAAACCTATCTATGTTGAAGCTTGACGTTGCAAGGGCGGCTGAACCCATAGGGCTAATATTAACCCTACTGTAAACATCCCTGATACGGTCAGTATCTCTTTTAAGCCTATCGTGATGGGCAAGTAGGAGATGAGCAGCAGTTACTGGCTGAGCATGTTGGAGATGAGTATATCCGGGCATTACAACATCTATAAGTTCACCGCATCTCTTTAAAATAGCTCTTCTTAAATCTATAAGCTTAAACGCTATATTCAGCAACTCGCTACGTAAAGCCATTCTAATAGCTGCTGCAACCTGATCGTTCCTGCTCTTAGCAATATTAACATTACCCCCAACACTATAGCCGAGCTTACTGATAATGTAGGATTCAAGATTCATATGTATGTCTTCAAGCATAGGGTTAAGCTTAAAATCGGTAAGCTCATTAAGAACTCTTAAAATTTGGGAGGATTCATCTCCCCCCAGTATTTTTCTCTCGGTAAGCATTACTATATGTGCCTTAACAACATCAACAACGTACTTCTTAATCCTCTCATCAGCCGGAATAGATGATAAATACTCAGCAACTTTTCCACTAGGCTTATCAACAACTATTCCTCCACGTAGTATATCGTTTAATGAGTTGCTGGACATGGATTACCTTTTTAGAAACTGGTATGAGACTACTGATTGAAGACCCCAAAGCTCTATGAATCCCTTAGCGTAAGACTGATTAAACGTACTCCACTCCTCATAGGTTGATAGCTTTAAATCATATATTGAGTAAGGCGAAGACCTACCGGTAACCGTAGCTAATCCTTTAAACAGCTTAACCTTAACCTCACCATCAACCCTCTTCTGGGTTTCATTTATGAATGATTCAAGATCAAGCCTTAAAGGCTCAACCCAAAGACCAGCGTAAACAAGATATGTCCACCACTGCTCAACAATCTGCTTAAACATTAATTCATTTCTTGTTAAAACCATTTTCTCCAAATCCCTATGAGCCTCAATAATAGTAACTGCAGCTGGACATTCATAAACCTCCCTCGACTTAATTCCTACAAGCCTATCCTCAATATGGTCAATTCTACCGACACCATGCCTGCCAGCAACAGTATTTAAATAGTTTATTAATGAAACCGAATCCATGGATTCACCATTAACCTCCACCGGTACACCACTCTTAAACCCTATAGTAACGTATTCAGGAATGTTTGGAGCCTTCTCAGGGTTTACAGTCCATTCAAAAGCATCCTCCGGAGGCTCAGCCTCAGGATTTTCTATTGGACCACACTCAATAGACCTACCCCATAGGTTCTGGTCTATACTGTACGGATTCGTCTTAACCTTTACAGGTATACCTTTAACTCTAGCATACTCCAACTCACTACTTCTCGTTAACCCCCACTCCCTAACTGGAGCTATGATGTTTATAGCTGGATTTAAAGCCTTCAAAGTAACCTCAAACCTTACCTGATCATTACCCTTACCAGTACATCCATGAGCTACGGCATCAGCATCCTCCCTATCCGCAACCTCAATAAGCTTTGAAGCAATTAAGGGTCTTGAAAGAGCACTACTAACAGGATACTTACCCTCATAAAGCGCATTAGCCTTAATGGCTGGATAAACATAATCATTAATGAACTCCGTTCTCGCATCTATGGAGTAATGTTTTGAAGCACCTATCTTTAAAGCTCTAGCCTCAATTTCCTCTAAGTTATCACCCTGACCAACATTAACGGTTACAGTAATAACTTCAGCATTATACTTTTCCTGAAGCCATTTGATAGCTACTGAAGTATCTAAACCGCCGGAGTATGCTAGAACCACCCTCATACTTTCTACATTCATGAAACAATAAAAAACCTAATGTATCATGCGAAACAAAATTTAAGTATTGATGTATTAAACGTAACCTAACCCCTATCAAATCCTAGCTTATCATATGCTACATGATAAATTATTCATGATCCCCTAATGCCCTGTAACATGCATATTTATAATCTACACGGCTAAGATAAGCCTGACTTAACGAAAGATGGAGTTGTGGATTGATGTTTACCAGATATGCTATTCCTTACCTCAATAATTTTCCTCTCCAAAACCTCATATGCTCTTATAGCATCCGCTCTACTAACTATTAGTATTGTATCAACATAGCATGATATTATCTGAGTTATATTTACCCCATTTCTAAGTAGGGTAGATGTAATGTATGATATAACACCGGGTGTTGTTATTATTTCCTTAGGACTCATAAGGATAATGGCTGACTGATCATGGAAAACAGTAATTACATTGCTCTTACCTATTAAGCTGAAAACATCATCACATGCACGTTGATCAATAGCGATAGTAAATGTTTCAGCTCCCTGCGTTAACTGTAGAAATCTTAAACTAGTTATTCTCCTCATCAACTCATCAAGCTTACCTACAAGCCCCTCCTGCTTTACAGTTATTAAAGCAACATCGTTTTTAAGCTCTAAAACGGTGTTTGCAATAACATTTAAGATACTTCTATCAAGCTCCTCCCCCTCCTTTCTCAACTCCTCAGAACATCTTATTAACGCCATCTTAATAGCTTCAAGCTTAACCTTCCTACCTCCAAGAGCTCTTGAAACATCATTTTGAATTCTTAAGGCTAAAGCAGTATAGTTTACAACATCCATTTTTAAACAGTCCATTATGCATGGACTATTACTAACAATCCTCCTTACAGCTTCAGCTATAGATACAACCATAAACATCTAAACTAAGCTAAACCAATATTTAAACTCCACGCATGAACTATCTTCACCATTATGGGAGACCTCCAACATTCAGCTATCTTGCATCTAGTGGCTTAAAGCTCATCGCCATTATATTGGTGTATTCAAATACCGTTGCCGGATAGCTAACATCTATAGCCATCCAGCCTTTAAGACTTCATAACAGCCTTCACCGCCAACGGCGAAGAAAACACATTTAATAGAGGTAAGGATATGAAGATAACTATTTAGGAGCTGTTTTAACCTACAATATTGAAACGTCCTTCTACATAGGATACCCTACATAGAAGCATCCTCCACAACTGAGGTTTCTGGTTTATCATGGATTCCACCATCATACCGAGTTAGAGCTGCATTAAACCAGACCATAGATACAGCGTATAGCCTCTGCTGAACCTCAAGCAGATTAACCATAACATGTACTAGGAACAGTAGAAAAAGTTATGCGGAATACTATAGACATCTAAGCTACATTCAGTAGAGTAGTTCAACGTATAGGAGCATCCCTAACTTATCGGTATTCCATAGTTAAAACTGTAGGCTTCTGTTAAGCACTAGGTAAACTAAACTTTAACATAGCTAGCCCTAGCTTTATAGTATCACCGTCCTTAAGCTCCGTTCTCCCCGTTATTAACTTATCATTTATAAATGTTCCATTCGTACTTCCAAGATCCTCAATATAGAATTTACCGTTTTCAAAAAGTATTTGAGCATGTCTTCTCGAAACATAGGGATCATTTATCTTTATGTCAGGCTCAACACCTGGTACAGGTCTACCAATAACTACCTTAGATGAAGCTATTAGAAACTCTAATCCTGCAACAACACCATCAATACCTACAAGCTTAGCAACAGGTAGCTGAGCTGGAGCTGCCTCAACAGTTTCCGGTTTAGTTAAGCCGCAGACCTCACATACATCTATGTTTTCTGCATTATCATGTCCGCATGATGGACATTTCCAATTCATAATAATCAAACTATTTTACTGTTTAGAGTTTATATATTTTATCTAAGTATGGGGAAACTGTTATGTCTAGTAGGGTTTATTATTTTCTCAATCTGGGCTTTAAACTCACTTATAGAGTTAAATCTTAATGTAGGGTTAGGGTTTATAGCTTTTAGAATTGTTTTTTCAAGTTCTTCAGGTATTTGCTTGTTTAGTTTTCTCGGCTGTGGAAGTATATGCGATATTTTACCCTGAAGGAGGAGTTTAGCTCTATCCTCTAAATATCTCCTACATAGAGGATATGTTAACATTTCATACAGTACAAGTCCAAGCGAGTATATATCTGATTGCGGCAGGGCTTTACCCATCATCTGTTCAGGTGAGGCATATAGGGGAGTTGCCTGTACTGCTCTCCGTGAAGCATAAACTGAGGAGCTGAAATCAACAATCTTCGTTAATAATCCTCCATCAACGATCTTAAACATTATGTTTTCAGGCTTAACATCAAGATGTAGTATTGGTGGACTTCTAGTATGAGCATATTCAAGAGCTTTACATATATCTAGAGTAATCCTTAAAGCCTCCTGAACAGTTAATGGTTTACCCCTACTTTTTAACAACGTTCTTAAGCTTCCACCATCCATATACTCCATAACTATATATGGAGGATTAGCATCGTACTTCTCATTACTGTATGGAGGATCTATATGAACCTCAATAACCTTAGCTATGTTTTCATGATTTAAGCTTAAAAGCATTAATGCCTCCCTCCTAAAATCATCAATTAAACCCCTAACAGCATAATCCCTCTTTAAAACCTTCACAGCATAAAGTAAACCAGTATTCCTATCCCTAGCTAAGTATACATGAGCGAATGTCCCATCCCCAATCCACTTCTCAATAACGTAAACCCCCAAACTCCTATTAGGGATTTTAACATTACCTACACGTGTTGAATTCTTAGATCCTAATTTCTCAGCCCTCCCAAACATCCGCTTCTCAACAAACCCTAAACCACCAATTAAAATACAGGATGCAGCAATAGCTAAAGCAAGAATAGATGCCTTCACAACATCTATTGACTTCGACATAGCGTTCAAAGCTAAATCATACGTAAAGTCTAGAAGGAAAACCGTAGATAGAACTATTAAGGAGGATTTTAACGGGGACTTTAAGGCTAAACATAGCATAAAGAATGCTAGAAACGTAAGTATTAGGGGGAAATACCAGACAAATCCTAAAACACCTACTAGATCCAGTAGGAGCCAGTATGAAATAAATACAATAGTTACGGAAACTATTGAGGTGGATACTAGATATGATGGGGGGAAACGACCCCAACCAAGCATAACCGTAATAGCTATAGGTAGAGTTGAAGTAAGAATAGGATCTCTAAACTTAAGCAGAAATAAAGTAAACATACTTAACGAATACAGAACCAAAATCAATGCTGCTAAACTAATCGAAAACGTTAAACGTGAAGAAGCCTTAGGGGAGCTGAAATATATAACCAGTAGAAGAAGAACATAGATGGAGGAGGAGAAAAGTAGGTAGGAGTACTTAGGAATTAACATATAGGAGCCATCCATAACAAACCCCATAAGCAAAGCTGAACTAATAATGGAGAAACATAAAGAAATAAGGGCAGCTAAAAATCCACCATATGAATTGCTTAAATCCCCCATACTGAAAATAAAGCAATAAAACTTAAATACGTATCCTCCACGGTATAGGTCATGCTTAGTTAAGAGCATTAAGCAACCATCTCCCGGGTTTTGAGTTAAGCCTCTCCACTCCATGAATATTATAAGTCTATACCCTTAGACAAGTTTACCTGCTTAGGAGCACCTCTTTTAGCGAAAGCTTACTACAGAAGAATCTAAGACTTCAGCTATAGATCTGATACATACCCTAAATTATTCAGACATTAAGTCCCGGAATAGTATTTAGGGACTTCTAGTTTTGCTAAACCTGCTTTAGTAGGGCTTGTTAGCGTTCTAGTAATCAAATCTGCTATGAATTAAGCCTATTAGCTGAATTCATCAGCTACAGGATAAAGCTATTATCCAGGAGCTGTTTAACGTAGCTGTTCCGATCTAGCGTAAACCACATCTCTAGTGGAAACTGTTATAAACTTTATGGGTAAGTTCTTTAGGGCTTATTGTCTCTCAATGTTGATGTAGATTTAGGGGTAAGCTACGTAAGTACTAGTGGTGGAAGAATACCGTTTATCATAAGGGTTAAAAGTGGGGAAACAGCACGTTTTAGAGCTCCTCTAAGTTTAGCTATAGCTATCGATGTTAGTGAATCTATGAGGGGACGTAAACTCGAGATGGCTAAGGAAGCAGCTAAGAGAGTTGTTAACTGTCTAGGTGAGAAGGATATTCTTAGCCTATATGCTTTCTCAGGTCATGTTGAGCCAATAGCTGAAAACGTATATGTTACGAGTAAAGAATGGTTTAAGTATCATATCGATATGTTAAAAATCCATGCCTTCACAAACTTGTTTGAAGCATTAAATAGGTCTTGGAGAGCAGTTCTAAAATCTCCCCAAAACTATGTTAGAAGAGTTCTACTACTTACTGATGGACAGCCTACAGTTGGTGAAAGAAGTATTGAAGCATTCAGCCGTGAATCTGGGGAGGCGTTTAGTAATGGGGTATCTATAGTATGCTATGGTATTGGGGAGGACTACAATGAAAACATCCTATACACTATTGCTAGAAGCTCTAACGGAATGTTTAGACATGTTGATGATCCAAGCCAAATTGTTGAACATTTTGTCTACGACGTTAGCCAAATGCTTTCAATAGTAGCTAACAACACCATTCTAAGAATTATTCCAGTTCAAGGTGTTAAAATAGCTATTTATGGTAGAAACTATAATGTTGTCGAATCCATAGCTGAAGTCCCTATTGGAGGGGTTGAAGCAAATACAGCTATAGAGATTTATGGCGAGCTCTTCACCCCTCCAAGAATTGAGGGGGTTTATAGATTAGCATCTATTGAGCTGGTATATGACGATGTTTCCTCCAACACGCAGAAAATAATTAGTAATATAGCTGAAATAAAAGCCACATATACAGCAAATAGTGAACTCCTATCTAAAGGAGTGAATAAAGCCGTTATCGATAAAGTTCTAGCACTCATAAAGACAGAGGAGATAAGTCAAGCTATAGCTAGAGGAGATACTAAAACATTAACAGCTAAACTTGAAGAAATAGGTAGAACAGTAGTGCTTGACCCAGCGAAAACCCGGATGCTTAAAGACATACTTGATGAATACAGTAAAACAAGAAAGCTGGATACAAAGGAGGCACTATACTTAACAATGGCTCTACAGCAGGGTAAAACACAAATACTTCAAAGAAGAAAGGATAGCTCTACTTAGAAACATGGAACCATCCATCAATAAACCTAATAGAAACATCTTTTTTCTCTAATCCATATCTTTGATAGGGCTTCGATAAATGCCTCATCGATCTTGATGGTGGAAGATATAGACCTGGCCGAATCATTCTAGGCTTAACGATTCTTTCACGATTAAGCCTTAACCCCTTTAATCCACACCTCCTACATCTATAGCCCTGCCCCCTCCCCATAGACTCCATCCTCCTACCGCATAGCGGGCATCTTGGATTCCTATATTCAAAGTCCTCAGCTAAATCTATAACCCTTATGTATTCAACATTAACTACTGTTGGATTCTTAGTAGTTCTCCTCCTAACCTCTCCTCCAACCTCAACAACATCCCCGGGAACCAGTAGTGAAGCGATTTTTCTAAGCCCTCCTGAAGGCTCATAAACAGCACACCGTACCCTACATCCCCTAGACTCAACGTAGAAGTATACATGCCCTCCTAAACCTACTTCAGGCTTAGATAAAACACTACCCACAATATAGCCTGTAGTATAGGCTTTAAGCCTACATGGATTAAGCTCAAAACGTAGGTGTTCAGCAGTACCTTGATTTGACCGGAATATCATATATCTCTCGTAGGGCTCCATAATTCTAAGCATTTTAAAAGCTGATAATACAGCTTCAGCAGACTCACCTCTTATACCTAGAAGAACAGGATCAGGTCCTCTAGGAGTTATTAAAACCCTATTCTTTTCATAATCGTAGTTGTTAAATGTGTAGGGTCTTGTAGCCTTATCCATCTCAACAACGGACTTGGGATCTACGCCCCGAATTCTCTTACCAACATTCTCCCTAGTCCTATATGCTAGAAGCTCATAGGTATGGTCGCCGCTAAGAGTATTGCTGAGAGCTGCAAGAGCACCTATAACACCTCTACAATCCCCCCTGCAGCTGTACATCATGCCATACCTATTAATAATTCTGAAAGCCTCACTAACACTTAAAACACTCCATAAAGCCCTAGAGGCGAAATCCATAGCCTCCAATGGAATACTTCCCAGATGCATTACGACACCGTAGTTTGAGCTAGGATCTGAAAATTCCTTAACAGTATCCACGATAATGTTGAAAACCTCATCCGGATTACTGTACCTAAATCTTAATGCAACAGCACCATTACCCCTAGTTTTCCAGGGAATAGCTGGGTTAAGCCTAACCAGATTTGGATAATCGATAAATACACAGTTTAAAGCTAGAAGCTTCTCAACAATTAAAGCTGCAATATATGTTGTACATGTATAGACTCTAGAGTCGCAGTCATCTATTCCCACATGGATCTCCGCACTGGAGCTGGACATAGCAAGCACAAGCCTAAACTAGCTATTCACAGCCATATACTTCTCAAAAACTACTGGAAGAGGCCACATCGCCACTACCTCAAGATTTAACGTAGTCCGCTTCCTACCACCTAAGCCAAGTATTCTATATATAATCTCAATAAGCCCAGGCTTAGGGAGCTCAACATACCTTATAGGTGTATCTCTAGGTAATCCTGCAAGCTCCCTTGCCTTCATAACAGCATCATCAAATCCTCCAATACCATCTATAAGACCTACCTCCACAGCCTGCCTTCCAGTAAACGGTCTACCGCTGAAAACCTCATTAAGCCTGTTAGCAGCTATTTTACCACCTCTATAGTTTAAAACCTCACTACTGAAGGTGAGGAATGTTGAGTTAACGATTTCCTGAAGAACAGCTATCTCGCTACCGGTTATGTTACGGTAGGGGCTTCCAATATCCTTCAGAATCCCTGACTTAAACGTATACACCCTAACACCAAGCCTATCAAGTAGATTACTGAACGTAACCACTACGGAAACAACACCTACAGAGCCCACTAAACTATCAGGCTCAGCATTAATGTATCTAGCAGGTAGCGAGATCAAATAGGCTCCTGAAGTACCATACTCCCTAATATGAACTACAACCGTTTTCCTCTCAGAAAGCTTTCTTACAGATTCAAAAACATCTCTAGAAGCTACAGCACTACCACCCGGACTATTAACCAGTAATACAACAGCCTTAGCTAAGGAGTCATCACCAACACTTTTAAGAATCCTAGATATATCTTCAGGATCTACTGTAGAGCCGAGAGCATTAAGTAGTGATGATCTATAGGCAATACCTCCATCAATCTTAACGACAGCGACATAGCCCCTACCAGCTGATGGATAGTATTGCTGGGTAAGTATAGCTAAAGCCAAATATGAGGCTGCCAATAATCCAACTATAACAACTACTAGTAGAGATAGTATCCTAACAAACTCCCTCAACAGCCCCACCATAAGAAACTACTGGATAAGCTTATAAACCTATCATGTTAGAGATAAGCCTTAAATCCGGAGGGAATAGTTGTGATAAATGCATGTTGCTTAAAGCACTCCCAGAATTACTGGAGTAAAGGATAGGATACACTCCATCAAGCGCTAACCTACATAATGCTCCAACCAAATCTTAAAATATAAGTCCAATATAATATTCACTAATCCATATGAGCAGTATCTTTATAATCTACGTAGGAGTTTAATCTTGATCTATGGCTGGGAAATATCTACTAGGCGAGATGCCTAAGGGATGCAGAATATGTATGAGGGGAGGGAAGCTTACACTATTTGTTACTGGGTTATGTGTTAATAGATGCTTCTACTGTCCAGTAAGCATGGATAGGAGGAGGGACGTATGCTATGCTAATGAGAGGGTTGTGGAAACTATTGATGACATAGTTGAGGAGGCTAGATTAATGGATGCTGAGGGAACAGGTATAACTGGAGGGGAGCCTCTACTGGTTTTTGATAGGGTGAAAACATATATAAATCTACTTAAAGACGCTTTCGGAAGCTCACATCATATACATCTATACACTACAGAGCTGTCAAACAGGATTGTAGAGCTTGTAGATATGGGTCTTGATGAGGTACGCTATCATCCAGTTAACCTCAACATCGGCAAAGTAGATAAATCAATAGTTAAAAGAATAAGAGAAAATGCAGATATAGGTATTGAGATACCGTCAATACCTGGTAGATACAATGACATGGCTAAACTAGTATTAGCAGCCAGAGATCTAGGATTCCAATTTATGAACATAAATGAGCTTGAATTTTCAGAAGCTAACTACAAGCAGCTTAAACTAATGGGGTTAAGAATTAGAAGAGGACATATAGCTGCAGTTGATGGAAGCATGGATGAAGCATTAAGAATAGTTAGGTGGGCATCTAGGGAGGTTAAGGATATATCAATCCACATATGTCCATCAAGCTTTAAAGACAGATACCAGTATAGACTTAGACTTATTAAAACAGCCAGAAACATAGCTAAGCCCTACGAGAAGATAAATAGTGATGGAACAATAACGAAACTTGTTGTTGAAGTAAGAAATCCTAAACAAATAATTAAGAAAACTAAAATACCTAGGAACATGTATGAAATATCTGGAGACGTATTTGAGACATCAGTAAGATATATAGATAGACTGATAAATATTAAAGGTGTTAAGATGTATAGGTATACATACCTACCAACATATGATAGAAAGATTCTAAAAATAGATGAAATTACATAGCTAATAAGCTTATTAGCTATGTTTGCAACAGTATATATTGATAGCTTGGAGAGAAGAGTGTATGTTAGAGGGTACGGAGAGATTTTTAGAAAATTCTTTAAGGAAAAACTAGAGAATCTAAACTTTAAGGTTGAAGATGAATCCGGGGAATTAATCATTACGGCATCACCACAGCTTAAGAGTATTAGGGAAGTTTTAGATTTAGCTAGCAGAATTGATGAGGACATCAGGTCCAGATGGTGTGAAACAATAGGTGGACATAGCTTCCAGACAGGTATAAATGTTGAGGTTGATGAAAACAATAAAAAATTCATTAGAGCTATATGTTACAAGTGTGGATTAACGAGGAGGATCTATGTAAGCAATGAAGAGCTAAAACATCAACAGCTCTAGAGCAAGGTAATAGCTAAAGCTTAGCTGAATGCCTACCCTTAAGTCTTAGAGGAAACTCAGCTACTTTAAATGTTTCAGGCTCATCGATTTTAAGTATTTCAGCTAGGGCTTCATCATCAAGATCCTCGATAAGCCTAACAATATTTTCAACAGCTAACTTAAACTGCTCTTCATAGACCTTTAAGTTCTCCCTAAGATGCTTGGCTAAGGGACATATTTCATCTTTCTTCAAGTATATTTCAAGTATGTTGTTTCTTAAATCAAATGTGAAGGGGCCGGCTACGCATGTCTCCGGCTTTATATGATGTATTGTACATTTCCCATTTTCAAAAAATATGCAGTACCCATCCTCCCTTGTTTTCGGATGAGGATACTTCTCAAAATCAATTTTATCTATGCTAACGCCGTTCTCTAAGAGAATTCTAATTCTTCTACTTGATAGAGGTGGATTTGCATTAAAGCAGCATCTCCCTCCGCATTCCATACATATCTGAATAAAGTTAATCATGAATACACCTCGTTTCTCTCAAGACATTTAGCTAATTTCCCACATAATTTAATAATTTCCTCCCTAGTTGGGCTACGTAGATCTCTAACGATCAACTCACCTAGACTGCCGTTTTCAATTCTTCTATTAACAATTTCTAAATATCTCCTCTCCTCTCTATCCGCATTCTCCAAAGCTTTTCTGAAGAGATTTCTAAGCCTATTCCTTAAGTTACGGGTACCATTCCTAATAGCGTCATTAAGCATGCTGAGAAGCAAATCTCTCCCAGCATTCCCCACCTCAGCTTTAATAGAACATTTAATAAACGCTGTTAGAGCTACATCGCTTTTAACACATTCCTGTTCATCCATTACCCTAACTTCAAGACATTTACGGCTAAATCTAACTATAACCCCTCTTGAGTTAACCCATTCCCCACATAATACATCAGCCTCCCTCCTCCTCAGCTCCTCATATATGTTTCCGAGAATCCTCCTATATTCTCTTAGGCTACGTATTCTTTCAGGAATTATATCGTTGCAGATTATTGGAATTTCCTTCTGGTTTAAATTGTAGTAGAATAGTCTAGAATCAATATGGAGAATTCTACCCTCACAGATAGGTGAGGCTGAAGCTACTGCAGCTATGTATGGTAGTAGGGATCTAAGCTTATTGTGTAGCTTAACAGCCTCCCTTGCATTTCCATATGGAATGTTAAGCTGGAAGCTTTGAATGTTTAGCCAGCCATGCTGCTTTATGTTGAAAAGCCTGTCATATACTTGATATATCTTTCTATCTCTATGATTCCATACAGAAGTATCCTCAAGTTTTAGTAGGGGATGCATTCCTAAGCCGAGGAGCTTATATCCGTCAAGATAGCTTAGAAGCTCCTCAACACCTTCCTGCATAACCTCCTCAAACTCTGAAAGGCTTTCAAACGGTTTTAGAGGCTTTAACTCAACCACATGTTTCTGAAGCTCCCTCCCAACCAAAACCCTTCCAATACTTGCCTTGTTCAAGATTCTTCCGCAAATCTTTTTAATGATCTTGTCCGTAATCGGTTGGGGGTTGAAGTATTCATCGTTTATTGAGTATTCATGCTCCGGACCAATCATAAAGCTCAGCTAACAAGAGCACATATTATTCTCTCATAAATATCCATATTCTTCAAATCCTCCATTCCATGCATAATTGTTGGGTTATCGTTTACCTCGATAACGTAGTATCCCCCATTAATCTCCTTTATGTCAACACCATACAGTCCATTACCAACACATCCAGCAGCTTTAACCGCAATTCTCCTTAGCTTTGATGAAATACTCTCCCTATCTACTGCCTTCACATCCCCCCATACAATCCTACCCCCCACAATATCCCTTATCCTCCAGCATCCCTTCGGCATATAGTATTTACAGGCATAGATAACCTCCCCATTAAGAACCCCTATTCGCCAGTCAAACGTGGTTGGAATAAATTTCTGAAGGATTACTGCTTTACTCCTCCTGAAGAATCTTTTCGTTAACGATACAAGTTCATTGAGGCTGTTCGCCTTCTCAACATAAAGGGAGAAGCGGGAGTTCGGCGCCTTAACAACAACAGGATATCCTAGCCTTTCAGCATATGAATCTAGCATTTCATATTCACCGTAGAATATTATGGTGTCAGGAGTTGGAACCTCATTTTTTTGAAGCCTATAGTAGAGAGCAATCTTATCTGAGCATATTCTTATACTTTCAGAATCGTCGATAACTTTTTTCCCATACTCCTCAGCAAGCCTTGAAACAACGTAGGATGTGAAGAGGGGGTCTGTAGTTGCTCTTATAAATATGGAGTTGAAATCGTTTATCCTAAGGAGGATGTTTTTCCCAACAATTTCAAACTCATAACCCATATTCTCCGCTGTTTTCTTAAAAAGCCTTATAGCCTCAACCTCCCCCCTATATCTGAAGTTATAGCTTTCAACAAAACAGCCTATTCTCACTATTAACCACCTTAAGTATTAGATCTAGATTTATTTCCTTCTTTTCAAGAGGCATAAAGTATAATGGTCTTACCCTGCTACCAACCTTCTCAACTAGGATTTTACCAAGTGGAATACCGAATACATTAAATATTCTTCCTGCAAACTCATTCCATCCATTACTAGCCCTTGTTAAGTGAAGAATCACTTCTCTAATCTCCCCCTCCACCTCTACATGGACAACAGGATAGCGGTAGTCCATACTTAAGCTCTTAAAAGCCCTATAGTATTGGGATTTGCTTTCAACAAGTTTTGGAGAGTTTTTTGAAAATGGATTTAAGGGTAGGAGAACAGCATGTCTGGATGGTTCCGGCTTTGAGAGAACCTTGAAGTACGGTACTTCAAAACCAGCCTTTCTAAGTCTAGCTAGAAATACTGGAGCTCTATAAACATCAAGAGCGTTCTTCACAGATGGGAAAACAGCACAGTTATTCTCCTCAGCATGTAGAGATACATAATAGCCCTTTGTAAGAAACCTATAGTCACCGAGAAGATTTAGAACAGTACCGTGAACAGTCCTCCTTAAGAAAATATCCGGAGGCTCCAACTCCCCATTACTACCTGAATCCTCATCACCATCCCCAACAAGTATCATAGAAGCCCTCTCTACTATTCGTTCTAAATATAAAAACTTATCTATAAAGTAGGGGAAGTGGCGACTTAAGGTTTATATATTCTGTTATTTCATGTTGAGTATTAGGTTTCTGGTTGAGAGGTTAGTTTTGAGAGGAATAGGGTTTACACGGATGTTGATAGATAGATGTTATTGGTGAAGTATTATCTATGATAGTTATCCATCAGAAACATTCTCACAGCTAACAGTTCATGGGTTAAATTATCATTTATAATAGTGGCTTAAGCTGGAGGAGCTACGCTTACAATGTAAGCAGTCCCAATTTAAACTTAAGTTACCTATAAATATCGACATGTTATAGTTTAGCTGATGTATAGGAAGACTGCAATACTTAGAGCTCAGGAGTTAAGGTATATTCTAATTTCAGCAGCTATAGGTTTACTTATAGGTTTGGTTGTTTCCCTATATCTAGAATTTTTCAAACTAATAGATAGTTTAAGGCTTGCTTTAATATCTATAAACCTATACTTTAACCTTATTCTTACGGTACTAGCTATGTTCACATCATATCTTACTATAGCAAGATTAGCGTACACTAAGACTACTGGTTGTGGGACTCATATAATTATTAGTTCATACAATTTCAGGAGTGGCTTTATAGATTTAAGGGATACCCTAATTAAGCCTATAGCCTCAGCTATTACTATAGGTTTAGGATGTAGTGCTGGTTTAGAGGGGCCAAGCCTAGTTTTAGGTGGAGGATTTGCATCAAAGATTTCCCAGATACTTGATTTAAAGCCTGAGGCTATGAGGATCATGATGATTTCAGGTGCTGCTGCAGGCTTATCAGCTGTTTTTAAAGCACCGTTAACAGGAATATTTTTCGCGTTAGAGATCCCCTATAAGAGGGATATTGCGAAGGAGGCTTTCATACCAGCATCCATAGCGTCCATAACATCATACTTAACGCTAGTAACCGTTAAAGGTACAGAAACGCTTTTCCCATTTGTACCTAGAATTATTATACCATCAATATATGATGTGCTTCACTCAATAATACTGGGACTATTAGCTACAGTTGTAGGTGTACTATTCGTTAAGCTACATCATGAAGTTACTCATCTTAGCAGGAGGCTTAACGTTAAAGAATATTTTAAGCCTATTATTGGAGGAGCTATAGTGGGATTGATTGTTGTTATTAATCCATACACTTCCGGAACTGGGTATGAAGTAATACGTTTAACTTTAGAAAACAGAATGAATATACAGCCCTCAACAATTGAGGCCTTGATGCTTTTAAAGATTATAGCAACATCAGTAACTTTAAGCTTTGGTGGTAGTGGAGGATTATTTATACCGACAATATATGTTGGGGCACTTCTAGGATTAGCATATACAAGCATACTTACAGGTTTTAGAGAAATATATGTTATGGCAGCTATGGCTTCACTACTGTCTGCAACAAGTAAAACACTATTCACACCAGTAGTGTTTGTAGCTGAAACATGCGGTCCATCATCGATAATACCTACAATAATAGCTTCAACAGTAAGCTTCTTCGCTTCCGGTTTAAATACGTTCTATGAGGATCAGCTTATTAAAGAAGCTTATGAGGAGGAGCTTGCGCTTGAAGAAGCTTACATATTTGCTAAGGAGACTAAGCCTAACATACTTGAGGACGTTAAGGCTAAAGATGTTATGACTGTAAAACCAATAGCTTTAAATACTAATAAAACGGTTAAGGATGCTTTAAAGGATATTAAGGGATATAATTTCAGAGTTTACCCCATCATTAACAATGACGGGAAATTAGAAGGATATATAACTCTTGAAACATTACTATCAATACCGAAATGGAAACATAATATCCAAGTAGGATTAGTAGCTTTAAGAACACCAATAACCACTTTAGAAGATGAACCGATAATAAACGTTATTGAAGATATGATTAGGAAGACGGAAGACCATGCATTTGTAGTTTCAAGTAGGGAGGATATGAGGCTAGTGGGAGTTATAGCAGCTATAGATATAGTTAGGAAAATTTTACAGTACACTACAGCCTAGTTTAAAACCTCTACACTATTCAACTTAAGCCATTATTCTTAACATTCATCCTACAGATTCACCGTACTGAGCTAAACGCAGAAACTTAAGGATTAAGGCTTTTCAGAATTGTTAGGTGGAGTGGTAGTATTTACCGTCCTAGATGAGTTCTGGAGGTGTAAGGGTTATGGAGGTATAGGCATGATCTCAGAGATGCTTCTGCAATTCTTGTAGGAGAACTTCAATGATAAGACTGGAGCAATATTCCACTACTTTAGGCTAATCCTAGAAATGATTCATAATTATACTTCTACTCCTAGGCCTTCATAGCTCATGTCTAGGGTTAAGCTGGCTTCTAGACAGATGCCCTATGATAAAGGCTTATGCTGAATCTTATATCTAATGTTTAGAGGTTCTGTTGAGGTGATGAACTATACGTTATGGAAGTATAGAATAGTAGTATCTGCATCAAACATTTCGGCAGGGAACATAGATGTAGAGCATTTATAAGATGTGGATGTAGCTCATGGAAATATGATAAGCCAGCAGTATTCATTCTTGTTGGTGGAGATTATGCTTCATCAAGTAACGTTGGGCTGAAGCAATTAAAATAATAGATGGATATATCAAAAAGACTTAACAATATGCATGGATAACTTCAAATAGTATCTAGGATTAAGAGAATTAGGCTATAGCATGAATATGTAAGCCATTCAGAAGGAGAATGCTGCATAGTAGCTGCGAGAATAGAGCATCGATTCTAGGCCATAGCTATCCATAGAGGAATATGTAAAGATAACCTGAAACTATATCTAGAATCATTTAAACATGTAGAAAATCAAGAACCAATACAAGCAACAATATAAATTATGAAACACATACAATAACAGCCACAACATTTTTAGTAAGGATCAGACTTTTAAACTTTAGTTTAATTAATTAGGTGGTAAGATGGAGAAGCTTGTTACATTTAATTCTAATGGACGGAGAATCTATGGAAACCTTCACCTGCCTTATGAGGGGGCTCCCTGCATAATTACCTTACATGGGCTTGAAAGCAGTAAGGATAGTAGAAAATGGTTAAGTGTGGCGAAAAAACTTTATGATGAGGGATTTGCATGTTTAAGATTTAATTTTCAAGGTTGTGGAGAAGGTTTAGAGAGAAGTGAGGGAGAATTTGAAGATACAAGTTTAACGCAGAGAATTAGAGATTATAGATCAGCTATAGATTTCCTGTGGAGTGTAGGGAAAGTTGATATTGGAAGGATAGGTGTTATCGGCTCAAGCTTCGGAGGAATGGTTGCAATAGCAGCCCAAGAGAAAAGAGTGAAAGCTATAGTAACGCTTGCGACTCCATACAAAATAACATATCACCAAGCTCAGAAGCTAGAGAATTTCTACATGCTTCCATCCGGGAGAAGAATTAAGAGAAGCTTTTATGAGGATTTGGAAAAGTACGACATATTAAAAGCTATTAAGCATACACCACCAATCTTAATTTTACATGGAAGCCTAGATGAATTAGTTCCTGTTGAACATGCCTATAAGCTACATGAGGCTGCTCCTCATTCAAAACTGGAGGTAATAGAGGGGGCAGACCATACCTTCTCTAAAGAAGAACATTTAAATAAGGCAATTAAGCTAAGCTTAGAATGGTTTAAAAAACATCTACTATCCTAAGCCTGATTATTAAGGAACTCACCGCAAAAGTCTTTATGTTATCTGTATGGAATAATTATGAAGATTTATTAGACAATAATATAGATATAATAATCTTAGCCATAAGTAAGAAGGGGATCCGGGTAAAACTTAGATTTACAAGATGCTAAACTGAAAAGGCTTATTAGGGAGAAACAACGTTAAACTATTAGTGGAGAAATCCCTCCTTGAAGGATTTAGGGGTGGATGCGTAATGGCTACAAGAGTTATTTGCAGACTACTAGGAGTGAGGGGGGATAACGTAATGGAAGTAGAAGTTTCTAGGAGTGGTGGTTTAAATGCCAACCCAAGCATTTAGAGTTTCACCTACCGGCAGGGGGGCAGTATTCAGGGCTAAGAGATGGTTTTACTCGATGATTTACCGCAAGGCAAAGAATGAAGTTAGGGATTTAAACCTATCAGCATGGAAAGAGCTTGCAAAAAGAATTATTGATGAGATGAGCAAGGCTGATGTCGCCGATAAACCAGTAAGACTCAGCATAAACTATGAACTGGGAGAAAAGGGGGAGTTTAAGCCGATATCAGCAGTAATTGAGGTTATTGAATTAAAGCCTGTGAAAACCATTACTGTACCGGCATTCGAAAAGACTATTGAGGAGGAGAAAGAGAGGCTTAAAGCTCAGTTGGCGGAAATGCTTAAGAAAGCAAAGGAACTCGGCATAAGCCTTGAGGAACTTACATAAACTCTACTTTATTTTTTAAAGGATGAATTATAGATACTATCTGCCTAAACCCCACAGTCCTCCTCCACTCTTCAGATACTAGTAAACCCTAAACTTACCTATTTAGTCTAGCATGTATAGATTTGTTTAACCATCCCAGATGTCTATCATCATGGTGAATTATTGCTTCATCAGGAACCTATTTCTTCCAATCTTTATCGATGCTTCAGCGCAAGTAAAACTTACAATACAGATCTATCAGCATCACTCTAATCTTAGATTTGATGCTGTCCTCCTATCGTAGGTTATTGTATCATCCTAGCATTTCGGCAGGGTTATGAGTAAGGTATACCATTGTTTCATGAAGATCACCGTCCTCCATCCCCAACATATCCATCATTATCTAAGCTTTGACGTTCTTCACGATTAAAGCTGAGAGGTTTACGTACAGCTCCTTTAATGCTTGAAGACATATTTACTTCAGCATTTATTTCTTCGCATCTTCCAAAACTATCTGATACTGCGCCTAAGCCTGCCGATGACTTCTTCATGAACTATACCTATGCTTGAGTCAACCATCTTAAAGCCTTACTTAGCTTCTACATCAAAACTGGCGGGTGGGGAAAATAGGTTTGTTGAGATAACCCTGTATAGGATATAATGTTTAAACTTCAAACATTTTAAATATATCACTGATGTCTGCTTTATGAATTATTGTTGCTACCAAAACACCGTAAACACCTATACTTCTTAGCATTACTAAATCGTTAATGCATCGAACCCCACCTCCAACAATTAATGGAGCATTAAATTTCTTAACGATGTTCTCTATAGTGTTGAAGTCAATACCTTTAAATGTTCCAACTCTTGAAATGTCAAGATAAATAATCCATTTAACGTCAAGATCATTAACAATTTCACATATTGAGTCTACATATCTACCATTAATTAAGTCGCATAAACTTTTAACAACACCATTGTAAGTATCAATGCTTAAAGCAATTCTATCACCATAATCCTTAACAGCCTCCCTAGCAAAATCTAAGCTTGTAAGTGTTTCAGTACCGATAACTACAGTATCGATGTCTGAATCTATAAGTCTCTTAAGCCTACTCCTAGAGTTTACACCTGCATCAACAAGCAGCTTAAAACATATTCTACTCCTAATATCAACGTATAGCTTAAGATTAGCTTCACCCCCCATAATAGCATCAAGATCCGCTATGTAAAGCCTACTAAAACCCAATCTGCGGAGGGCTTCAGCAACATCTATAGGAAGATATGAACTGCAAATCCTACTCTTTAATGGCTTATACTGGCTTCTTAAACCCGAAACTCCATGAACAACAATTCCATTTTTAACATCCATAACTGGAATAATAATCATAAACACAGCTACAAAAACCTGGAAATAAATCTATCAGTAGCTAGAAGTGTAGCTGTAGGATGTATTGTTAATGGGTCTAACTATTACTTAGCTCTATCCTAGTTGCGTTTAAATATGTCCTGTAGACTTGCTTGAAGACAGTACCTAGGCGGATGCAGCAGCCTAACATATTTTATCTAACCCACTAAGTCGTCACGTCCTACCTAAGTTTACAGAGCCTTAAGTATAGGAGAACTTATGGATTTAAATACATCCATGCTGATGGGAAAGCTTAAATAGGATTTATAGATAATTGCTTAGATGAATCTTGAAGACATATGTTTAAAGCTAAGATTTAAGCTTAAATCATATGAATGCTTTAAGCTGGAGCAGTATTTCTGGAAAGCTGCTGTAGCCATAATTCTCCATCCCTCCAAGATGGGGTTTGAGGCTTTATATGTTAAGAGAGCGTATAATCCTTCAGACCCATGGTCTGGACAGATAGCTTTTCCAGGTGGAAGATTCAGGGAGGGGGATGAAGATATTGTTGAAACTGCTATTAGGGAGGTGTATGAGGAGACAGGTATAAAGCTTAGCAGAATGGATATTCTGGGGTTAATGGAGGCTTTCCACCCCATAAATGAGCCGAGGCTTGAAGTTATACCTGTAGTAGCTTTAATTAGGAGTAAACCTAACGTAAAGCTTTCAGGTGAGCTTCAAGAATACTTCTGGGCACCAGTAAATAGACTTAGTAAAGGCAATGCTGAGGTAAAGCATAGCGATGGCAGGATGAGATGTGTTGAAGCATATATGTATGATGGATACGTTATATGGGGATTAACAGCTAGAATAACGGAAAGCATAATTAAGATTCTACAAAGCCTCTGAAAAGAATTTCTGCGCAGCAAGCAAAGTCTCCCTAACCTCCCTACTATTCACCATACCTACAGCAACACCATCAACATATCTACTTAAAAACTCAAATGCCTCAAACGGATTCAGCAGTCCTGCAGCTAAAGACTTCATAGCAATAACATTTATACCGCCATTCCTTAAAACCCTTACAGCTTCAAGAACGTCCTCAACACGTGCATTCATAAACTCACCAATCTTATTTAGAGGTAATAAAACAATCCTAATATTATCATAGTTTAAAGCACTTCTATAAATAGCTAATGGATAGTGAGTTGCTACACCAGTAATTAGTGATGAATCCATAGATAGAATAATATCAAGTACTCTGCAAGCTCTTGCAAGATTCCAGTCAGTCATAGCTGCATGGGTAACAACACATCTAGCACCTATCCCTAAAAGATCCTCAACCTCCCTTCTAACATCCTTAATACCAACAGTTCCGAAAACAAAACATTCAACACCCGTCTCCTCAATTGCTCTACCAACAGCTCTAACAACTACAGGATAAGCTATAACGTGAATAGCATTACATCCATTCACTATACATTCAGCAACTATCTGAGTAATGTTTTCAGGCTTCTCATAGAAGTCTCTATAATACCTATAGGCTCGATCACCAAACTGGCCTGCACCTATAAATGGTGAGGAGCCTAGGAGAACTCTTGGAAACTTAACACCATCAACATCGAAAAACCCAAACCTATAAGCATCATGGAAAAGCTTCATAAAATAATTAGTAAAACACTATATATTAGCGTTTACTGAATGTTTAAATCTGCTAGTTTAAGCTCCCTTATTCTCTCAATGGTTGGAAAGCCGTTAACGGTATTCCAGCCCCTTTCACGATAGTATTGATTAATAAAATCCTCAATATCATCTCTACTAATCATTCTTCTCTTAAAGTAATCCATCAAGTATATTTCCTGGCCATCAAGAATTAATGGTTCAAGCCATCTATCAGGATATTTATCTCTCCCAGCCCCCTCCCTACAGTTTATTAACCTCTCTAAAGTATGAATACGGTCAGCAGCCATCTTTAAATCTCTAGGCTGAATCCTTATACCTGTCGTGTAGGTATAGAGTTCAGCACATGTATCTATATCGTATAGAAGAGCAATACTCTCCCTCCTACATAGGCCTAGACTATTCAGTATGTAGAGCCAATCCTCAACATGTCTAGTATATAAAGCTATGTTAAACAATCCATTCCTAAAAACCTTACTAACATCATCCTCTGAACAACCTATTCTTGAAAGATACTTTCTAATAGAATTCTCATCCCTGCCTGAAATTACCGTTAGCTGTACGGGTCCCTCATGACCTCTAGGATTAGTTACGTGTCCAAATGATTCAGCACCAAAATTTGATCTTGGATCGAAAATTATCGATAACCCCTTACAGTTTGGAGCATATTTTTCAAGATCTAAACCAAACCTTTCAAATAAGCCTCTCCAACCACTCATCCTAATATAGCTACATATCCCTTCGCATTTCAACATATACTCCACAAGCTTCTCCATAGATTTAACATTTAGCTCAGGCTTAAACCCTATATCCTTAATAGATAACTTGCTACTTTCATAAGTTTCAACAAGAAACTCTAAGAATGGAGTTAAGTTAAGACAATCAATTCCATGTCTTGTAGCCTCGTAGAGTAGCTTTACACCACTACTTAAACTACAATCATTAAGCCTAAGCGTAAAGGCAATAGCTATGTTTAGAGGTTCAGGCAAGGGCTTCTCTAAACCATTAATCTTGAAAACACCCTTACATGGACCCGGACAGCCTGGACAGCCTATACTTCTAACTTTAATCTTCAAGTATTCATCTAGGAATCCATCTCTAAGCTTAGTATGAATACTCCTATAATTATTATATACCAGCATTCTTGAATTAGCCCAGTTCCCAATCCCTACCATCATGCCATACTTAGCAATACCTTTTAAGAGTTGAGAGTAACGCTTAATCCTCTCTCTAACCCTACTTAAAACGCTTTTAACCCCTTCAGGATTAGCTAGCTTCACCTTACAACCACCATAAACAACAACTGCTTTAAGCTTCTTTACACCCATAACAGCTGCTAGTCCTCCCCTCCCTAAGTGGGAGATATTATCTATCAAACATATAGACCATGATATAAGCTTCTCACCGGCCTCCCCAATGCTAAGTACACTGGAGCCGTAATGCTTCTTCTTTAACCTACACGTTGTTTCATATGCGTCAAGCCCCCATAAGCTTGATGCATCATTTATCCTTACATCCTCATCAGATACCTCAATGTAAACAGGCTTATCTGATGCCCCCCTAATTACGATATGGTCATAGCCGGCCTTCTTCATCGCATAAGCTAATCCACCCCCACCACTACAGGTAGCTATAGTTCCTGTTGAAGGAAGCTTAGTAGTAGCCATAGCCTTAACAGCCCCAACAACACCAGCACCAACAAGCGGACCTACACCTAAAACAATAGGATTCTCATCACTTAACGGATTAACCCTCGGCTTTAAGTAGTTAAGAATAAGTCTTGTATTTAAGCCTAAACCGCCAATAAACATTTCAGCTAAATCTATAGATAGTGGAAACTCATGAATATCACCATTACCTAAATCAACCTCAAGAATTCTACCAGAATATCCGAACATAGGCTAAATCTAGACATTAATATTTAAACATTACTAAACCAGTTTAGAAACCGCTAAGCCTATACATAGCCTATCGAGGTAAGGGCTTAGCAAAGCCTTTCACAGCCTAAACATAATATAGGATGAGTTTAGAATTTGACTCTCCTCTACAGCGGTGATCATCAATACTGTTATTAGAGCCGTGAAGTTACATCATACTATTAGCGAAAGATTTTTATTATATAATCCTCATTTGGCTTATGAGTGTAAGCCCCCTAATTCAGGAGTATATGACTAGGAGAGTTATATATGCTTATCCTGAAAGCTCAATACTTGATGTTCGTAACCTTATGGTTAGACATAGAATATCGAGAATCGTTATAGTTAAGGATAGAAGACCCATAGGTATAATAACTCAAAGAGACCTATTAAGATTTGTTTCCGAAAACCCCAATATAGATGTAGGTGAAGCTAGAGCTGTTGAGGCTATGTCTAAGAAGCTAATAACAGCTAAACCAGTAGATACTGTAGGCTACGCTGCTAGACTTATGATTAACAATAATGTAAGCTCAATAGTTATTGTAGATAGTAATGAAGAACTGAATGGAATAATAACGAAGTTTGATTTATGTATATGCTGCATTAGTAAGCTTGCAGGATTTTCTAATGTAAGAGAATACATGACGCCAAATCCAGTAACCGTTAAGCCAACACTAAATATTTTTGAAGTTATTAACATAATGAGTTCTCGAAGAATCGGTAGAGTAATTGTTGTTGAGGATGGAAAACCTATTGGGATAATAACTCTAAGTGATTTAGTATCAGTAATACCTGAATTTTTAAGTATAAGAGTAGAGTTTAAAAGAAGAATTAGAGAATTAAAAATACCAATATTAGAATTGCTTATAGCTAGTGATGTTATGACTTTAAACCCTATTACCATTCATGAGGATGAAGATATATCTGAGGCTTCACGGCTCATGGTTAAGCATAACATAAGCGGATTACCTGTTATTAATGGTGAATTATTAAGAGGAGTAATCACTAAGACGGATATTACGAGAGCAGTTGCTAACACTATGGCTTAAGCCATGTGGAGGAGCTAACTTTCGCTGGCTATTCATCAAATAAAGCTTAATAGTAATCGAGAAAGTTTATTGGTTGTTAAATGTATCTGTGAAGAGTAAAGTTTAATATGGAGAATACTACAACATACATTCTTCATGATCCTAGGTCTTAGTCAAAATCCTTATGAAATATATAGTTTAGAAGTTAGGAGCTTAATAGAGGGTAATACAGCATGATGGAATAAGTAAGCTATTGATAGCTATTACCATGCATTAAGATAAATGCGGTAGGAGACATGCAGAAACCCTGCAATGATGCATGAATAAACAGAAGTAAAGTAGTAATTCATGGAGACGATATTCATAGTAGAGTAATAGACATGCTTAAGTCTGCAAGACAGTTCTTAAAATAGAAAAGTTTATATATAGCCTAGAATATAATGTTTTCACCTATGATGTATTTGGAGGTGGGTTTCTTGAGCTACTATGTATGTCCGAGCTGTGGTGAGAAGGTGAAGAGCTATTGGAGGCTGAGAAAACATATTGTGGAGAAACACAGTAAGAAAGCATCAGGTAAAAGTGTCCAGCAGATTCCGGCTGTTGTTAGGAGAGCTAGTTAGCTTACATGTTGGTAAAGCTTTACAATATATGATCCTACTGGTATTTTAAAATAGTCTGCAATAACACTACATTTAGCCTTAAGAATTACTAGAACATCTTTTCTAAAGCTGTTCATGTTAGTTATGTAAGTCTCAAAGTTTAGTAGTCCCTTGCTGATGATTAAATCTACGTCGGGTAATATGCTACACGATGTGAATGGAGGATACTTTCTGAGCTCCAATACGTGATTTAGGTCCCCACCTATCCTAGTAAAATCCTTGATTGTCACATCAGTTTCATGAGGGGGTTTGACGGCGAACAATACATTTACTCCTCTCATCTTAAGGTTCTCGGATAGGAGTAGGTCGAAGAGGGCTTCCCCCACATTATCTAGTAGATATAGAATACGCTTATACCTACTACTCTCCAAGGCATTAATAAACTTATCCGTATCATTTAACGTAATTTTTAGATTTTTAACTTCATCTTCAAGCACCTCATAGTTTAAATCGTATCCTAGTACAAGAGGATCCAATCCATTACCATATGCTGCTAATGCCAGTAGATGTTTAAGGTTTTGAGTTGATGTATTGTATGGATTGATTCTTAAGTAGTTTATAATCTTGCTTGAGAAGGTGATTTGCTCATTCTTATCCTTGACAAACGGGTCTTCAACACCTGACTCCCTCTTAAGCATTTCATGGATTTCAACATTAGCTTTAGGTGGATTAAAGTCATCAATGTTTTCAGCAACATATCTTAAAACAATTCTCGATAGGTATAGCTTGAAAGCTCTAGATTTATTAATTCTTCTAATAAATTCAAATCCAGACATTATATTACATAGGATACATTTAGAGTTTTTAAATATGGATTTCATGAAAACAAAACCTTTCTAACCCTACTTCTATATCTAACCTCAACCTCTATATGTTGCTGTATACCTGAAGTCCTTATCTTCCTCCCCATAACGTTCTCAACTTGAAATATTCCTGCAGGATTTTTTGTCTTAACAATTATCTTTACAGGCTTGTTTTCGCCGCGTTCAATCATAACTCTCTCAATAGCCAACGCTGATAGTGCATGTATTGATTCACCGCCCCGCCTATATGGTATTCTAGCTCTACCACCAGCCATATCAACACCATCACCAACCTTAGCAGCACCAGCTTCAATAGTTAATGCTTGAACATCATCGTCGTGAGCATAGATTACATGCAGAATCTCCTGCCTAATCCCTATAAGCTCAGGTGTTAAATCAGTACCATATATTTTGGGGAGGAGCCGATTCAAAATATTTACTGCAAGATATACCCCATGAATACTGTGATTAACCCTATGGATAGAGTTCCCAATATCATGAAGGTAGGAGCCAAGCATAACTACAAGCTCAGCATCATCTATAGATCCAACACCATCCCTAACAATACTTGAACCAACGGTACTACTTAACAGCTTAAAAACCTCCAAGGAGCTTCCAGCAGCGATTCTAGCATGAACAGGGCCGTGATCGTTGTAGCCAAGCCTCTTAACGGCAAAAACATTGGACATTTGAAGTAGAGACTGCACCTCCATATCAGATTCAACAGCTTCAAAACCTCTAGCTACCAAGCTATTATTGAAGTGAAGCTTTATCAATCCGGAGTTAACAACAACCACAACAACACCTTAAACCAAATATTAGCGATCCTATATATAGCCTCTACTCCCAGTAGAATTAAGCTTAAACTTATATCTTATTCAGCAATAAGTTGCTTAACACCTTCACCCACTCCTCATACTTATGGCTTCCAACTCGAAAACTTCCTAGCAAACTCAAAGCCATCAAGCCCCTACAAGTTCCTAGTAAGCATCACTAGGCTCCCCATCAACAACCACGAGATGAAAGACATCCCTCTAAATACCCAAACTAAACCTAGCTACTACAACACCCCCCTCTCAATGATGTTAAAGAGCCTGTTTTCTCGAGAAGCCGGCAGTTCTTCGGATGTTATGAGGAACTGTTAAGAGTAAGTATATAAAGTTAGCTATTTAGCTCTCCAACATAGTATTCCATCAATATTCAACATTAAACTAATGAATTCTTACATAAATTCAGCGGGAAACCCAATTTAATTGCGACTGTTAAGCTTAATGTTCTATGCTTACGGTGATGTCTGATTTCCGAAGCTTAAGCCGGAAGGGTTCAGCAGTATTATTGGCTTAATCTCCAATCATGCCTATACGGAATAACGGTCAGCATCTCCTCGTAGATAGCTCAATTATAGTGATGTAAATAGTGAACTTATGATTCAAGAATTGAAGAAGACGGAGCCCAACTTCAGTTGTGGAGGGTATTAACTATTTAGGAAGTCTACTATTTTCTTCTGGAATTTAAACATTTTAGGTATTTTTGCCTCTCTATACCACTCTCTAAACGGTGTTTTAAGCCTTGAGGATATGTATTTTAATGCTTCATCAACATCCCCAAACTTTACAGGCTTATTTTCAAAAGCTTTCCTCATCCCCTCCCTAACATTCCATACCCCCAGCGGAGCATAGTATCCTTCTCCAACCTCCCTTATTGCTAGTACTGCTGCTTGTCTTCCCGTCTTATACATATGCTCTATAACTGTAAACCTCATGGCCTTATATCCTCCATCAACATCCTCCTTACACCATCTACCATCATATAGCTCAAAGTTCTCAACTATGTATGGTCTTCCATCCCTAACCCATACCGTTCCCGGAAGCCATATTTCAATCATCTCGAAAGCATAAGTGTCCGGAAGCATTAAGATATGGTAGTGGTTATCCAGATAGCTGTTTGAATACAGTATTATCTCATCTATTTCTCTAAACTCCCTAACCTTTTCAAGCAGGTAATCTCCAAGTATCGAGTCTGTAGCTGTTATACCCCATCTTGTAGGTACAAGCCTTCTCTCCCTAGCTTGTCCAAGCAGCCCTGCGGTAAGTATCTTCATGATGTAGTATGGCGTAAAGCCCCATGTGTAAAGCTCGCCTACAGCCTTATACGTCTTAACATCTCCATCACCTACAATCTGATAGATCTTTCTTGGAACATGCGGATTCTCCACCACCCTTATGCTTTCAACTATTCCTGTAGGACCTATAGGTGCAGTAACACCATCAAATATGAGTCTAGGCTTCGGAGGCTTAGTAAACCTAGCTTCAGATCCTATAGGTCTAGATGATAATGCAATATCCTGAATTACCTCAATACCCCTCCCTCCCAAAACACTTCTAACATCCAACACTATGTTTGAACGTATAAGCCTAGACCTAAGCTCCACAATCTCCTCAATACTTCTACCATACCAGCTCTGAGGATCATCATGTAGCTTAGCGTATTCAGCATCTGTTGTTGGTGGAATCATTGGTCCAGCCTTAACTCTTGGATAGCCAAACTCGCCAACAAATACTGATGGTGATGCTCCGAAAACCTCATTACTGTCCAGCTTTAATTCTACATGAACCCTAAACCTTTCAAGAATTGGACATCTTAACCTACCGCAGAGTCTATGAACACCTTTACATCTTGCACATATGTTAACGCTCAACTCAACAACCCAAGATAGTATTTAAAACCCTAATATTTAGGTTTTTCAAAATATTCAAGTTCTCCACGCTTACTTTATGATTACGTAAGTTAAGTAATTGCAAGTATTATTTCGTCTAAGAGGGATGATGGTAAGCCAAGTTAACGGTATTCTACAGTAATTACTGCTGGCTTAGATACGTGAAATACCTAAATATTTGAAGCTACCTCTTATTGAAATCGTAAGGATTTGATGCTTCCCATAACTGAAGTTCTCATTGAAAAACTTGTAAATTCAGTATGAAAAGGTTTTAACTGATTAAATATTCCTCACTTAGCTATTTAGATGATTCCTAGATATTTAACAGCCGTAGATAGTTTAACAGCCGTAGATAGCAGTTCCAAAATAGATAGATTTGAACCATAGTTTTATGGATGGTGACGTGGATTATTGGATGGTGCGAATAGCCTTGAGATGGAGAGACTTCCCGTTTGTCCCTAGATGCTCACTCTCATCAATTTATCTTCATTCGTTGCATCTAGGGACTTCCACCTCGCCCACCCCCTCATTGGTAGTACTACTACCTCTGGAGCGGGTTCATAGGGCATTGGGGCTAACGGCATGAGCCCCTTGTAAGTTAAGTATCTCCTCTCAATGTTCATGACGGCCACCACGTCTCTGCCTACCTCTGCTCCGCACTTCGAGCACTTCAAGTGCCTCGAGGCATGGCCCCTCATCAGCTTAGAACTGCAGAATGGACATCTCGAAGACGTGTCCTTCGGATCGACCTTTACGACAGGGACTTCTCTCTCCAAACACTCCTCCTCAATAGCTCTAACCATGCTCCTAAACCCAGCTTGGTATATCCTATGTCTTAGCGTTGAGTTCTTAACATCTTTAATCATGTTCCTTGGGCATTGCTTAGGTAGCTTCTCCAAGACAACTGTAGCGCTGATATCTCTGGCAACAGTGGCAACGATGTTTGCAATCTTCAACCTAATGTCCTTCCTCCTCTTGCCTTCCCTGCCGTGAACAGCCCTCTTAACGCATCCATTCCCTTTAACGCTCTGAACAACCTCTCTGTACTTAGCGTAGCCGAGAGTAAGCTTCTTAATATTGGTCTCAAGTATGTAGGCTTTGTCGAGGACCTTGACCGTCACGTTGTCCTCATTAACATCGACTGAGACGACGTTCTTGGCCTCATCGTTTACGCTCACGGACTTCGTGAAGACGAGGTAAACCAACAACCTCCTTTTCTTGAAGTCAAGCCTCAACTTCGGTTGCGTCCTCAAAGCCCATTCAGAATACTTCCAGAACTGTTTGTGCGGTCTAAGCTCTACTGGCCCTCGTGGGTGGAGACGAGGATCGTCGTGTAGCCAGCGTACTTCCATAGGTGGTCGTCGAGCCAGATAGTGATCCTGTTCACTTCCGGCCTCTCCGACTTGGCTAAGCCCCTCCTCCTGAGCTTCGTGAAGCTCTTAATCCTCGTCGAAGCATCTTGACAGGCCACGTGGATGTAATGGCTTGGCAGTTGTGGAAACCTCCCCCGCAATTCACGGTATTTATCCCTCTTCAACCTAGTGAAGGAGTCTACGTTCCTCTCGAAGCCGTAGTCCACGAGCTCTAATTTGCTTGTAGAGCTCGACGAGCTCTTTGAAGGCCTTGAGCCTCCTCTCGGTTAGCTCGACGCTTGGAACCACGACAGTCCTCGTCAGCTCAACCACTTTTCTCAACCTCTCCTAGCAACTTTTTGAAGCCCTCCACGAGCCTCATCTTCTTGTGACTCCGCATTCCATAGAGCCTCGCTCTCAGGAATTCTGAACACGCCACCAGCAGTCCTAATGGCCCTAATCCTGCCCTCTCTAACCCACCTAGATAGAGTGGAGTAGCTGATGCCGAGCCTCTGACAAACCTCCTTAGGTCTCAACAACTTCTCTGAAGGCTCTGGAATAATCAACACCAGCAATAATAAACAGAAACTAAGCTTATAAATCTAACCCCTAGTCATCAACTACGAAACAACCCACATAGATGAACCCAAGCTGGAAACGCTAGGAGATGTGTGGGTTGGGTTCACTGACTGGGTTGGAGGCTGAGCCTCTATGAGCCCGGGACAGGATCTGTTGAAGACCGGGAGCTATGTAAGTCTATTAAGACTACGTAGCTCAGAACCCAACTCTAAACATTCTTAAAGTTAAAGTTTACAGAGCCATGTAAGGTGCCGTTAGCCTTTACTAAGTCTCTACATCGCTTATTAAAGTTTCCGGAAAACACAATTACTTACGTGGATGTGGAATTCTGAATGGTGTTTCTTCTAAGAGCGGGCTTATATGTTAAGCTTGATCTGGAGGGATAGCTTAATATGTATGTATGTTTATTAAAGTTGTGGAGTTTGAGTCTTTAAGGGAGAGAATTACTAAGCTACTTAGGGAGAGTAGTGAGCCGTTAAGTGTTGATGATATAATATACTACTTTAAGCTGGAGCCTTCACGTAGGGGTGAAGTTTACAATCATCTTTCACATATAGCTAAAACTGTTAAGCAGCAGTCTAAGGGTTCTGAAAATCTTGTAATGATACCGCCTAAATGCAGGATATGTGGCTACATATTTAAAGACTTAGATAAACCTAAAAAACCTAGTAGATGCCCGAAGTGTAGAGGTGAAAGAATAGAAAAACCTAGATTTAAAATTGTTAGAACTTAACACTGCTAAATCAGGATTGGAACATCCTGATTTGTAGATCAGATTGATAAATCTTTAAGCTAGTATTTAATTAGCTATAATTCCTAGGTAGTGTTTGGGGCTTATCAGATATCCCCCTTATGTATAGGTAGAGAGTACTCTGCCACGATCTCCCATTACTTAGTGAGGATACGTATCTCCAACCGGGTATTTTAAAATCCAGAGTTACTATTCTTGTGTATGGCTTCAGCTCCAATTCAAGTTTTGGCTTTAACCTTTCATTAATGCTTGTTAATAGATACATGTAGACTACGGATGCCTCACTTATAGGTACCTTAAACATATCGCCATGAATTATCCTAACCCAGTTTTTTAAGCCATTCCTCTCAATAGATCTTAAAGCATCATCAACAAGCTCCTTCCTAATCTCAATTCCTACACATCTAACACGGTATTTTTTAGCTAGCTCAATAATAACTCTACCATCACCACATCCAAGATCGTAAAATACATCACTAGATTTAAGCATAGCAATCTTAGCTATACTGTCAATAAGCTCACTGCTTGTAGGAACCCATGGACATATACTGCTTGAAGATATTGCTGCAGAGCTTCCGGAGTAGCTGTAAGTCATAAAGAGGTTTAGGCATAGACTATTTAAGGATTACGCTTGAATCGAAGAACCTAGCAACTTAACATATTTTATTTAGCTAAGTCACATCTAATTGAAGAATGCAGTAGGTTTATTATTCTACTGTCTGTAGCTGTTCTCGCTTGAGTTATTCGTAACTTTGTGGAGTAAGTTTCTAGCTACTAAATGTTATCCAGTATTATCTGGATTTTACCAGCTCCCCATCAGCAGACTCTAATCCATAAGTGATGCGGAAGAGTTTAAGTTAAGCTGTAGATATTGTTGCTAGACCATTGGGATAAGGGAGACCTTTCTTACATGGTTTTCAACGTAGAATTGGAAAGCATAAACCTCAGTTGCAGGTTTAACGCCTCTTATGAAGACGGCCCCGTTTCTCTCGAAGAAGTGTAGATAAACATCGGATAGCGATATTAAGTCTTTATGAAGCCTACTAGATGCTACGGTGAGAAGCAATGCAATATTTCCAGTTTCCCTAATGTATGCTATAAATCCTGGTAAGTACTGTAAAGTGGATTTTACACCGTATAGTTCCTCAAAGACGTCGATGAAGTCAACAGCCAATATTGGCTTACATGTTTTTTCACCGAGTTCAAGCATTACCTGATGTAGTGTTTTAGCATTTTTGCTAAAATATTTGGAAAGCTCAACGTGAGGTATTTGCTTAGTATGCTCCGTCTCCCCACCACTATAATCCAATATCCTACAATACTTATCTATTTTCTCCATACTTAAAGCTTCAGAAATCGTATCTTTAACCTGTTGAGCGGTGTAGCCTGGTGGAGATACTATCCTTACACCCCTATTATTCAACACAAACTGGTATATTATTGGTGTTATTAATGTTAAGGGCGCTATTGGTATTTCCTCACTGTACATTATTAGGTTTACACTTCCAGCCTCAAACCCTCCACCAATAATTCTATCTAAATCACTTATACCTGTTGAGAAGCAGCTATCTCCACCATCCTCTAGAACCTTATGGAGGACAGGCTCCCTAATAGGTTTAGGGACTGGTTTAATAACCTTAAAGCCGTTGTGAATTGTGAAGCAATACCTCTTCCTCTTCAACACTTTACCCCTAAACTTCTTTATTGTAAGCTCCCTCATGTAGATTTCTTCAAATTTTTGATCAATATCTATTACTATATCCGCAACATATTCCTCAACAGTTGGCTCATAGATTCTTCCAAGCCTCTCTAAAGTAATTAGCGTCGTAATGCCTTGATTCTTTAGTAATTTAAGGAGTATATTATGTACAAATGCTCTAACATCCTGATCACCACCTAGAACATCCCTAACAGCCGAGAAGCTATCTAGAATAAGTCTTTTAGCCCCCATATTTAATACTGTACTTACAATTTCGTTAAAAACCGTTTCTAAGCCTTTAACAAGTGTTGGAACCTCAATAATCTTAATCCTCCCATCAGCTTCTAGTTTTTCAACATCTATGTTGAAAGCTTTAGAATACCTTACAATATCGTTTCTCCCCTCAACAAACGATACAAAAACAGTCTTCTCATCGCTTTCAACACCTCCTTTTAGAAAACTTAAAGCAAAAGTGGTTTTCCCAGAGCCTGGACCACCATGAACTATAACTAGACTCCCAGGCTGAATCTCACCAAGCTCTTCATCAAACTCTTTAATCCCTAAAGTTACAAAGCCACTCACTAGTCAGCCCCCGGCTATAGTATATACTACGCCATGCTTATAAACTTTACATAAATTCAAAACACTCTATGAACTTAACCATTATAAATTTAAGCATAGTAGGAGGATTAAGTTTACATAGTTTCTCGAGAAAAACTTCGTGGAGAATAAATGTATTCGTAAATTAAGCTCTTTGACGGGATAAACGTAATTACCTGCCATAGTTTACAGGCTGCTTTAGAGTTGACGACCTAGAGTTAACTATAATACTTCACATAACTTTTGTGTTTAGCATATTTTATAGTTGATCTGATTGAGGCTTTGAGAATTGATGGAATTACAAATCAACATAAGCAGATATCTAGATGAAACAGTAGTGAAAGAGCTTAGCGAAATATTATAGCTAGGCTATAACCACTTAGATTGCCGCAATCTTTCAGCTACAAAACATTTAATAGCTTACGTTTAAATCTATTGTTATGTCTGTAAAGGTTGGGACATGTGGATGGTCTGTTAAAGGTGGTCGTAAAGCCTACTTTGAGGTTTTTAAGGTTATTGAGCTTCAGGAAACATTCTATAAGCTTCCACTAGCTGAAACTGCTAGGAGGTGGCGTGAAGATGCCCCGCCAAATTTTGAATTCATCGTTAAGGCATGGCAGGCTATAACACATCCTCCTTCAAGCCCAACATGGCGTAAATCAGGGCTTAAAGTAGATTCTGGAAAGGCTGAAAACTACGGATATTTAAAGCCAACAAATGAGAATATTGAGGCTTGGGGTAGAATTCTTGAGATATGTAGAGCATTAAATGCTAAGATATGCATTATACAAACACCGCCAAGCTTCAGCTTTTCTGAGGAGAATGTTGAGAATATGCTTACATTCTTTAGTAGGATAGAGAGGGGGGATTTAGTGATTGGATGGGAGCCACGTGGAGAATGGAATGAGAAACTAAATGTAGTGGGTGAAATATGTAGAAGGCTAAACCTAATACATGTAGTGGATCCGTTTAGGAGAATGCCTGCCCACTATGGTAAAATATGCTATTTTAGACTTCATGGAATAGGTGGAGGTGAAGTAAACTACAAGTACAAGTATAGAGTTGAAGATTTAGTAATGCTTAAGAGGGTAGTTGAAAACCTTGCTCGTAAGGGGGTTGAAGTATACGTAATGTTTAACAATGTATATATGGCGGCTGATGCTAGAGAGTTTATGAAGCTACTTGAAGTCTAAATGATTATATCTTAACCTTCAATAATTATACTCATAAAGTCTATATGAATTGAAAGAGTAGTATTAGAGTCCCCATCCTTCTAAACTTAAGCCTTATCTTAACCCTCTTCTTTACCTTGATGAGGTTCTGGAGGTGTTAAGGGTTATGGAGGTATGGTATTGTCTTAGGATACTTCTGTAATTCTTACGGATCTTCAATGATGAGCTAAGCAATACTCCACCATTCTGGATAAGCCTAGGAATGGTTATACTTATTTCTATTTTGGTTTTCACGTCTGGGTTAAGCTGCTTCCAGGTAGATGTTGTGGTAATACTTAAGGCTTTAGAAGCTTATGCTAAGGTTTAGGGTGTTGGGTTGATTAATTACATGTGGTTGGGATAATGGTATCGTATCAGGCATTGGTGGAAACAAACGTTTAGGAGGTGATATGTTATGGGGGTTATGGTGGCAGCCGTATTATCCTTGTTGTGGGTTCATGTCTCATCAAGTAGCGTGAGGTAGCATAAGATAATAGATGTACCGGTAAGGACTCAACAATATGTATGAAGGCTTAAATCATATAGGCTGTAGCATATAGATAGCCTAACCATATCTAGAAGTATTCTGCAGAAATCAATAACCAATACAGCAGTAATAGAAGTAGCAATTCATACAGCCACAACACTTCAGTAAGAGCATACTTCTAAACGTTGATAAATGATGTGGTTCAGGGGAATTCATAAATGGGACTCTACCCATAATAGAGGTTATGAAACACACTTAAGTTTACAGAACTGTTTTCTACCTCGTTTATATAGGTGGTTTACGAGTTTCGAAATTAAAGCCACAAAGCTTAAAAGTTTTAAAGCTTTTAAAAAGCTGAAGAGGCTTAATTGTATGAAGAGCTTTAACGAGATTTTGCTTGAAAGCGTTGATGAAGCCTTCCTAAAAATGGGGAGGGAAACGAAGCATACAATACTCTTCTATCTAGAAAAGCTATACAACGTCGATAGGGACACTATTGTTAAGAATCCGAGACTGTTTGAGAAGGCTTTAGATTCAATGTTTAGGGATGGAAGCTGGATTGTGAAGAAGTTGATTATTGAGACACTATATAGTAAAATCGGGGTAAATAAACCTGTGAAGGTGGAGGAGCTTGTAGATTTAATTGAAGATGCTAGGATTGAGTATGAGAAGCAGCAAGCTCTAAAATTTAAGAGACTACGCTAATCCAACATCAGCAGTACCTGAACTACTAGGTTTAAAAGGATTCTAATCTGTATTTGTTATGGTTTCATCGAGGAGGCTTGTATATGAAGCTTTTGAAGGCATTAATGAGAAGCTTCCCATCTACTTCATGCTTGGAGATGATGCTTTAGAGGCTAAGTATGGAGATATTGTTTCAGTAAGATGTAGGATTTCACTATTTGAAAACTTCCTAATTGATGGGGGACCCTTTAGAAGGGGGAAGCTAAACTTTAATAGGTGGATTGAGGGAATTGATTTAAACAGTTATGAATGGCCAAGTCTAAGCGATATAGCCTACGAGGTTGAAGAGAGAATTAAAGCTGTAGCTAAAACCCTAAATACTGAAAAATTCACTCAGGCAACGCTCATAGGACCCACCGAGCTTTCAGAGTATAGCTGTGCTCCAGGTGTTAATAGCCGGGTTTATGCTAAAACAGGCATGCTACATCACAGATTCGACTTCGCAGCACTTACAGTTCTAGACTTAAAGCTTGCATCCAGACTTCATGAACAGTTCCACAGAATAGTTTTGGAAGCTGCTAAAACAGCTGCTGAAAACCAGTACATAGATTCCGTTAGGGTTGCTGACGATTTCTGCAGCTATAAGGGACCAATATATAGGCCGGAGTTCACCAACACAATACTGGAAAGACAGAGGGAGATAGCAGATGCTATTAAGGGTAGGGGTAAGTATGCAGTTCTACATTCTGATGGTGATGTTAGATTCTTCATTACTAGATTAGGCTGCTTCAACGGCATCCATCCTCTAGACATAATGCCGAAAACATCTTTAAGCTACGCGTTAAAGTGGATTAGTGAAGTTAAAAACTTAAGGAGGAAGACAAACACAACATTCCTAACAGGAATACCGGTAGAGCTACTCTACAACACCAGTATTCCGGTAAGGGATTTAGCAACCATTATCGACTACGCTGTTGAAGCTATTGGGCTTAAAGGGCTAATTCTCACAACAACCCATAGACCATATCCAAATATTGAGTTAAGCACAGTTGAGGAAAGGGTTAGAGAAATCGCTAAATACTCTGAGAAATATAGATAGGTTAGGTTTATATCCCCGCTAATCATAGTAGAATGATCTTAATGGTTTGTGTTGCTGTTATTAGGCTTATTGGATATAGGGAGTGGACTGAAAACATGGGTTCAGACAGGGAATACATCATCCAGGATGTTCAGGCAAGACTTCATAGGGAAGTTTCCAACTTCTACAGTTTAAAGGGGGGGTTTGCGCACCCGTTAAGATATGATTTAATGGTCGGTATTGGTGGGTTAGAAGTTGAAGACTATAAAGAACTTCTAAAAATCCTCACCAACACATCCCCAGTACCAGCATCCATAGGCCTAGCATGTGACAGCTCCCCTCTTAAAGCCCAGAGATATGCCTCAAGAAATGCCTTCAAAGCCGAGCCGTGGAGTATTGTTGGAGTAAATAATGAGCATGGAGATGTTGTTGCAGCCCACATAGATGTTGTAGACTCATCCAGAGATGTTTATGAAACCTCAGCCTACGACTCATATCTTAAAATCATTAAACTCTACAGTAAGATCGCATACATAGTTGAAAAGCTTGGCGGATTAACGTTCTATCAAGGCGGAGATAACATCATCGCATTCATATCAAACCCACATGATGCTGAGGGAATTCTAACAGTTAATAGCGTTAAGCTAAGAATCGGTGTAGGAATTGCTGAAAGCTCCAGGAAAGCTATAGCCCTCGCAAGCCAAGCTTTAGATAAGCTTAGAAAAGAACAGTATGAGGGGGTTCTAATATTTGAAAATAGAGGACTTAAACAGGATTAGAGGAATCATATTAAGGAGCGGGGGAAGAATCAAAGACATACTGCTTAAGGCTCTTGAAGAAAAGCCTCTGGAGAGAAAGGAGGCATACATACTTACCGATCTAAACGAGGAGGAGCTGGAGGCATTGACTACCGTTTCATCATTTATAAGAGACCTATCCAGCAATAGGGTTGTAAGCTATTCACGTAAGGTGTTTATACCATTATCAAATATATGCCGTAATAAATGTAAATACTGCGGCTTCAGAAGGGAGCCGTACAACGGGGGATTCGTAATGGAGCCTAATGAGGTATTAGCATTATCGAGAAGTGGGGCTAAAGCAGGCTGTAAAGAGGCACTATTCAGTCTAGGTGAAAAACCTGAGGAGAAATACGAGTATGTAAGGAAATTCCTTAAATCTAAAGGATATAGCAGAATGGTTGACTACTTAAGGGATATGTGTCAACTAGTTCTTAACGAAACAGGACTATTACCACACACTAACGCTGGAATACTTGAATGGGATGAGTTAAAGATGCTGAAGGAGGTTGATGCAAGCATGGGCTTAATGCTTGAAAACATTAGTGAGAGACTATGCCTAAGAAATGGACCTCATGAACATAGCCCAGGTAAAAACCCTAAACTTAGACTTAAAGTTATTGAGATGGCCGGCCAGCTTAAAATACCATTCACAACAGGAATTCTAATAGGTATTGGTGAAACATTCAGGGAGAGAATTGATTCCCTATACGCTATAAGGGAACTCCATGAAAAATACAGCCACATACAGGAAGTTATAATTCAGGGATTTAGAAGAAAACCCAACACACCCATGGAGAGCAGCCCGGAGCCTGATATAAGCGATATTACACATACAATTGCTATTGCAAGACTAGTAATGCCTAGAGATGTATCAGTACAATCCCCACCAAACCTTGTAAACATTAATGAATGTATACAACTCCTAAAATCGGGAATTAATGATTGGGGCGGAGTATCACCTATAACAAGAGACTTCATAAACCCGGAGAAAACATGGCCAAACATAAATACTCTAAGAAAAATAACTGAAGACCTCAACCTCCAGTTTAGGGAAAGACTCCCCATATATCCGAAATACGTATTCAAAGAGGAATTCCTAACAGAAAATATTAGGGAGAAAATTAGGAAACTCATAGATGAGAAAGGCTACGTAAACATCCAATACGAAGCTAAGAATAGCTAGCTAAGAAAGCAAATCTTCATCATCAAACCTAACATAGGAATAAGTCTACTCTACCATTCAGCAATAAACCAACACACATAAATACTCACTAACTTGCCTGGTTAATTCATCTTCCAGATTAGTATGCGAAGACATCATGTTGTTTACCAGCTCCATCCTCCTATTTATGCCACTATTGCTACAGCAAGAATATGTGGATAGCATATTGCTACATAATATTACAGCAGAAAGAGGGGATGGAAAATTGATCATGACATCAATAATCTACGTCTTTTAATCTCTCTAGTAACTTCACTTATCTATGATGTCTACTTTCCACTCAGTTATTCTCTCCAGTTCTCCAGGAAGCCACTCTAATCTTTGCTTTTCCTTAAAGTTCATTGTAATCCTTTCCTCCCCCCATATCTGCATATAGTTCAATTTTTGCAGGATACATCGAAATAACGTAACATACACTAATTCATACCTCCTACCGTTAACAAACGCTCTTAATGTGTAACAAAAATTTAAATATCTATCCAAAATTTTAATAGTAATGATTCGTAAATGTAGCGATAAAGACTTTGAGATAATCTATGAAATTATCAATGATGCTGCTAAAGCATATGAAGGTGTTATCCCTCCAGACTGCTATAAGGAGCCCTATATGTCGAGAGATGAGCTAAGAAAGGAGATTGAGGCTAGTGTGAATTTCTGGGGATATGAGGAAGATAATCAGCTTGTTGGGGTTCGGGTTTCATCGGGATCCATATCACCGGGCTCCACCCGCTCGGGTAGCCCCGACCCACAGCTCCTCCTTCATCGTTTTCTCCAGGTCATCGCTGTGGGGAAACCCCCGCATCTTGGAGTATTTTAGGTATATGTTTATTGATGCTAGTTTCTGCCTGTCTAGCTTGAACTCACATCTAGGGCACTTGAATAACCTGCCCACTCGGGTCTTCACCACGCACCCGCATCGTGGGCAGGTACGAGAAGTGTTCTTCGGAGAAACCTTTACTGTAATAGCTTTCTCAGAGATCTTTTTGTGAATGAGCTTCCAAGGAGTTCTAGCGTTCCTCTTCCTCCTGCTCTTCGAGGCCTTCCCCTTACTAACCAAGCCCTCCTTTTCTAAATCTTCGAAGACATGGATAGTGTTTGGGAATAACTTCCTTAGACCTGTTGCTAGCTTGTTTATGAAATCCCTCTCCCTATTACGCTCTCTAGCAACATATTTCTCGTAAATACTCTTCAAACCCTTGCTCTGTGCTACCATCTTCTTTTTCTCATATATGAACTTCATGCTCTGCAAGGGCTTCAAGTCAACCCTGATAAAGCCCGTCCTCGGCGAGAATCCGTCGAGCGATAGTTCATTGGAGTCCCATGCAATGACATTCCTTACTTTTATAATCCTCGTGGACTTGAATGGTATTAGTACTCTATCATCTTTTAATATGACCTCTCCTACCCTCCAGCCCTCAACCCTTCTAGTAAACCACCTGCTACTCCAAGAGACCTCTATATACTCGCCTGGCCTAACTGTAATCCTGATTTTCTTCTCCCCGTAGTCCACCTTCATCAGGGTTATCTTACACCTAGCGAACCTCCTCCTAACTCTTGGCATAACCTTCCTAGCTCTTCCTTTAAGATACCTCTTCCTCCAGGACTCCATAATAGAGTACGCTGTCCTAATAACAGCGTCAACCCAGTGCCTAGCATATGGGCAGTTTAACAGGAGCTCGTCACGCAGCTTCTTCTTGAAAGACTTGCTCTTTGGTAGCTCTGGAACTTTGAGCTTACCGGGAATAATTACTACTTGTTTCCTCTTCTCTATTCTAGGGAATCTATACTTCCAATCAATGTTCTCCCAGATAATGTCTATTGCTCTCTGCAGAGCATTCAAGTACCACGTTATTAGCTCGCTAACCCTTGGATCACTTACTGGTATAGGGTACATTTTGACCTGTTTAAGGGTCTTCAATGAGCTTCCTTGCACCTTCAACCACCTTCTCGTACTTATGGCTCCTCATGCCGTAGAGTCTTCTCGCGAAGTGGGAGACTATTGTGATGAGGTCTTCAACGAGTTCCTCCCTAGGATCCTTGTCTTCGTGGTTTAAGACAACCACTTCAACTCCGAAAGCTCTCAGTAACTCCTCGATTGTTCTGAAGCCAAACCTCGTCAATCTATCTGGATATGCTACAACGATCTTTGATGCCTTCTTCTCGATAGCCAGCTTCAGTATCTTCTTGAATCCCTTCCTATCCTCGTTTAACCCGCTTCCAATATCTGTTACTACCTCGTAATCCACTATATTGTTGCTTCTAGCCCAATCCTCTAACGCTCTAACCTGTCTCTCTAAGTCATCTCTTTGACTACTGGATGATACTCTAGCGTAAAGTACAGCTTTCCTTTGCTTAACTACACCAATTAATCTCTCAACGTCCTCCTCCCTAAACCTCCACTTACCTCCTGGAGTCAACACAGGTTTTATGTAGCCCCTCCCAACATAATCCCTTAAAGTAGTATAGCTAATACCAAGCTTCTCACAAACCTCCTTCGGTCTCAGCACTTCCACTCCCAAATAAAGAGTTAACATCAACCCTTATAAACCTATATGAAACTTGAAATAGTCACGATAGGGCGTGATGGGAATTCAAGAAGTTAAGGACGTAACGCTTATCAGGCATGCTTATGTCCGTCCATCTAAACAGCATCGAGGCATAGGGAAAAAGCTGTTACTGCATCTTCTAAAGCAAACCAGTAAGCCAGTTTTGATCGGTACTTGGGCTAATGCTTATTGGGCAATTTCCTTCTACGAGAAGAATGGATTTCGCCTAGTCCCCAATGAAGAGAAGGATGAATTGCTGAGGAAATATTGGTCTATTCCCGAACGACAGGTTGAGGCTTCAGTAGTTCTTGCAGATGAGAAATGGTTTAAAAGTAAAGAAAGACCCTAAATACATATCTAGATGAAACGGTAGTGAATAGCTTTAGCGAAATACTACAGTCATAGCTGCTAGTAGCCTGGCAGAGGAATAACTTAAATAGAGAGAACTTAAACCTATACTGAGCTGCTAGCAGCGGTATTCGAATTTCATCTTCTCGTCCCAATTCCCTTATGGGATTAAATCATTCCTATACTAAATGATCAGCCATAGAAGGAAAATCGCCATTATCCCCGTTATGTATATTCCGTCGAATACACCGGCTCCACCAATACTTATAATTGGAGCTCCAAGATCAGATATCTTATGAAGGTTTAGCAGGTCTGCACCTACAAGTGTGCCGAAGGTCCCGCTAACATAGGCAATGATGAAGGGGTTTGACTCAGCATAAATTGAGAAAAGAATTGCAGATGTTAATGCGGCTGTTAATGGTGGAATAAACGATGGAACTGCGATGCCTAAGCCCTTAATGGGTTTTGCAAATGTATGCACAACTAGGGTTACAACAGTAAATGCTATAGCAATCTTTAAGTAGGTAACGGTAGGATTCTGCTCAAACATCGGCACAGAATAAAGTAGGAGATAAAGGGAAAGCATCATTGGAATTAGGGCTCCACCAACGTTTACGGCGATGACTGTCTTTTTAACACCATACCTGAAGTCGGGAATACGCCAGTAAATCCCGAAGAAGCTTATTTCCTTAAAGATAAGTATTGGTTGAGGAGATTCAGCCTCCTTTATTTTAATGTTCAGTTGGCTTCCTAAAAGGGATAGCATAAAAACCAGTAAAGTAATGTAAGATGGAATTCCCAAAGCATAACTTATTAGCTTACCGGCCAGTATTAGGTATGGAAACATAAAGGTCGTGATGAAAAGCAGAAAAACAAAATATAAGATTGACATTGGGCTGTATATAAGGATTTTCCTATCTTCCTCTCCTTCTTCAAACATTAAAATCGCCATTGTTTCTATCTACATACACATACATCTATACCATTCCTATATATCGTTTTCCCTTCTTAAGCTTTACTGGGAGAGTTTATGCTCTGTAAACTTAAGCATTGTTAATCACCTTCCAGGTAAGGCTTGAGTTTACAGAGTAAAATCACAGTATTCACGGAAAGCTTAACATATATCATGGAGGCCAGTAATACTATATCTTCAAAAGAAGCTAAGCTCTACATGTGGATAAGCAGTTAAGAGCTTATGGAGCCGAACGGTGGGATGCTTTACATCTATAAACTTAGCTGAAAGATTTCAAGACCAGAGAAACATCTAACCCTAGAAACCATAGGGTTGAAAATCCGAGAAGAATCATCATCCACATACTACTATGCATCATAGTCGTGTCCCAGCACTAACAGCAATAAAGCTTGGAGAGCTGGAGCAGATAAAGCAATAACAAGTCTAACATGAATTAGCAGGGAAGCATCAATTTAATAACGTTCTAGCATATGATAACTAAAATACAGGCGGCCGAATCAAGAAGAGTAAATTATAATGTTGATTTATAAAAAGGGAAATTACTGAGTTGCTATTTTATATTTATCTAGCAGCTTTTTGAAGAGCGACTTAAGCTCCTTCGCTCTCTCTTCACACTCCTCTATTTTGAGTTCTTTACATTCATATCCGAGAACTTCCCTATATATTTTTACTGCCTTTTCTGTGAAAACTACTGTTCCATCACTCTTTATTTCATCTATTCCATCACCAACTCGTCCACATTCTTCATTTACTCTTATTGCCTCCTCTAGAGTTACTCCTTCCGGAAGTATGACTTCAGCCCCTTTCTCATAGCTTAGACGAACTGGATAGCCGCCTGGCAGCCCTTTAGGTCCTTGTGCATGACATAACTCAAATGTGTTAAAGTGGATAGCTAGCAAGTTTCTAGTAAAGGATGCTGCTATATCCTCATTTGGTGGCACAGTCGCCCATGCTCCCATAAGATATTTTACATAAGGCTGCAGTGCCTTGCGTATTTTGTCCTGTGGAAATTGATTACTAACATCTTTACCATATACATAGATTCTTACCAGAAAGGGAGCTGCTAAAAAGCTACTAAGAAGACCGTGATGGCCAAACATGAAGACAGTAACACTCCTCATAGGTACCCTAGCTCCCTACTTACCAACTGCTTTATGCCGGGTATAGTTAAGTCGATGTTGCCTCCCCCACAAGTTGGAGCTAAACCGATTTTATCTAAAACTGGATTTACAACATCAGGGTATGAACAGTTAACTACACGAGACTCAATTCCAGACTGCTTAACTGCCTGCATCAGCTTATACGTCAACGTTAAATGAAACGGCAGCTGAGGCCCAATACCTGCCTCATTTAATCTCGATACTATTTTCTCAGGAAGGAGGTGGTAAACCCACCATGATTGTAAAACTGTAGCATTACATATTACACTAGGCTTTTCCTCCCTTAATATTTCAGTAGTTCCCCTTACATCAAATAGATCCATCCTACGGAATTCAATGTCAGGATAAAGCCCAAGATGAGCTGCAGTATATATTGCATTATTAACCTTTCCCTCCGCTTCAGGGTTGATATCTGCTGCAATTATCTTGCCGACTGTCGGTCTATGTGCAAGTTCCTGCAATATATGGAAACCCAGCTCACCTAAGCCTATTAACAATATTTTGCCAACCATTTTAGCAATCCCAGTATTAAGAGTTACACTTACTTATAAAGATTCTACATAGATTTAATGGGATTTTAAATATGTAGTATAAGCTTAACTATCAGCATCAAAACCTAACATATTAACCTCTAAGCTACCACATTAAGATTATGTTGGTTTATGAATTTTGGATCTAGGTTTAAGTTGTTGCTGGCTTCTTAGGTTTTTATGTAGATTATGAAGTTGTATAGAGGGTGGGGAGCCTCATGAAGAGCTTGAGGATCCTTCTCACTGGAAGTTGTTGAAGAATCGCCTCTCC
>Ga0080004_1077039_pt1 | contig 69181 bp, 63 predicted proteins | sample WasSprMetagenome_FD_69207 | JGI IMG/M metagenome (GOLD analysis project Ga0080004, IMG submission 69207) | Sulfidic aquatic microbial communities from Washburn Spring, Yellowstone National Park, USA - WS (SPADES assembly) (version 2) | ecosystem: Environmental > Aquatic > Thermal springs > Hot...
TTCAGCGAAATCCTCCGTAGGTTTGGTAGAAGCATATACTGTAACAAATTTTCCAAATCCAAACGGAAACTTTGGAATTAAGCCTAATATGCTACTCTTATAATTGAATAAAATATTATTATAATAATCAAAAGAATGTCCTAATTCATGAGTTATTACATAATTATGAGTGTAAGGATTTGGGTTAGAATGAATATAAATAGGGACATTTGTTATTTTATTTATAGTAACTCCTAAAGCATCATATTGATCATTAATTTTATCGTTTATTTCTATAAAAGAAGCTTTATTAATGGCCTTTAAAGGTAACTTATCCAGTGTATTTATAAATTCTTGCTTTAAATAGTTGGGTACTTTTAAAGCTGGATAAAGTGGTATATACGATTTTATTTTGCCTATTTTATCAAAGATGTAATTTATTTTATCCCATTTAATAAGATCTTTTATTTTCTCTTTTATTTTATCAATTTTATTTGCTATTTTATTATTATCATTATTATTAACATTATCAGAATTAGAAGGATATTTTAAAACTGAATAAAGATATTTTAGTGATAAAAATATCAATCCAATACCAAAGGAAATTGGAGGAGATAATATAATGCTAGCAATAGAAAATGGTATTAAAAAGGCATTTAAATAATCTATTCCAAGAGATAAAATTTCAAGACTTAATATAGCTTCTTTAGTTAAATAATTTTGTGTAGGTTCTTTATTTGGATCTTCAGTTATAATTTCATTTATGATTTCATTTATAATCTGGTTTATGTTTGTTTTAAATAGGTTATAAAATGATCCATCTTTGTTTTGTATTAATTCGATGGTTTTGCTATCAATTGTTGAAACGAGATTATCATTTGTTTTTGAAGGTTCATTTTTTATATGGTTTTCTGAAGTATATATTCCATAACTCTTAACTTTATCATAAATTTTGCTAATTATATTCATGCTAATTATATTCATATTATAATATATACTCTCTTTTTATGCTTATAAAACTGTTCTTAAGCTTTTTAATAATTGTATAATTGGATTTATTCTTTTTTTATGTTATCAATTGTTAAAAAAGAGTTAAAAAATATATTTTTAATATACTAAAAAAAATAAAAAATTATTAAATAATTAAAATCAAAGGGTGGAAGGGGGAAAGTTTTTAATAATTTCGTCAAATATACATTTGACGAAATACAATATGTTAATTTCTAATAAGTATCTGTAAGCCCAATAGTATATTTGGGCTTATTTTTTATATAAAATAATTCAAACTTCATATAAAATAATTAAAATCAGAAACAAAATAAAGGATTTTTAATAAAAATGAAAAAAACTAAATAAGAAATAGCTATAAGGAGGGTAATTTATATGAAGTTAATTCCTAAAAATTCTATTTATATGCTTTTATTTTGTTTTTTAGTTTTGTTTTTTAAAGTAGAATTTAGTTTAGCTTATAGAAGTGATCAAGTTTATAGTGATCATCAGGTCTATATTGTTGATATAATTAAAGACACTCCTGCTTATAACTCTGATTTAAAAGTAGGTGATATTGTTTTAAAAATTAATAACTATGATATAACTGCTGATAATTATACTACAGTTATAAGAGAAATAGTAAGACAATTAAAAGTTTTCTTTACTGTTAATACTAATTCCTCTGTTATTCTTGTTCCACTAATTGTAAAAAGAAATGATAATATAATAACAATTAATTTACAAATACCTAAAGAAAATCCAATAATTGGAATTGTTTTATCAACTAATAAGGATAACATTAATAAGGAAAATCTAGATAAGAAGATTGACTCTTTTAGTAATCCTTCTTATATAACTGATTCCCTAAACAACGAAATAAAACAAAAAAGTTTAGATTTTATAAAAAATAAGAATCTGTTTATTAATCAAAAAATAAATGTACTGGATGCCGTATTTATTGATAATTTAACTCATAAAATAACTTTTGTAGGACATTATGATCCTAAATATAATGTAGATTATATTCCTTATTATCAGATTTTAGATGAAGCTTTATCTTATCCTTATCCCTATTTTTCTTTTGAACTAAATGAAGAAGTAAAAGATAAACTAAAGCAAATTGAAAATAAATTTGATATTGAATTTTCAAAGATTTATAGTGACAAAGATTATGCTGCTAATTTTTTTAGGGATATTATCAATTATAACACTAATAATAATAAAAATTTTTATGTTAAAGCTAAGGAAACTAATAAGGGTATTTATTTTACTCAAGAAGAGATTTTAGAATATATTAATTGGGATCCTAAATCTAAAAAATGGGATTTCAGAACTAAAGAGCAGTATGATAGCTATTTTAAGCTTCAAAACTTTCTTGTTAAATTATTTTCTTTAGAAAATATAGATACTAAATATGCTGCAGCGACTCTTGGATTATGGAGATATAGAAAAGTAGCAGAAATAAATCCTAATGATTCTTATTCTCAAACCTTTCTCCTTGATGTTTTAGAATATTTAGATTTAATGGATTACTTTAACCAAATGAAAACTGAATATAATAAAGGCAATTTATCTCATATAGAAATAGCTAACAATTTACTTATAAAAATTTATTCTAATTTACTTAGTGGAATTCATGTAGATAATAGTATTATAAATAATTTAATCAATCAAGCTATAGCAAATAAAAATTTAAGAAGTGAGATTATAGATGATACCGAACTTTCTAATTTTCTAAATAAAAAATTAGAAGATATACAAAGGAAATATTTACCTACTATTATAGAAGAATTTCTTAAAGATATAAAATTGGATAATGATTACTCTAGAAAAAAGATTAATATATCGTTAAATACTAAACTTATTTTTAAGAATATACCTCAAAATACTTATATTTCTTATTATTTTTTTGTAGCGGATTATACATTAAAGTATATAACATCAGATAGCTTAAATTTTATATTTAGAAAAGCTGAAGAATATAATTATTTAGGGGAATTAGATCAAATGAAAAGTGGATTAGATAGATTTTATATAGAGCCTAATGAAACTAAGCTTAGAATATCAAAAGATAAAACTTTTATAAAATTTGAAGGAGTGAAAATAGATATAAAATCAGAATCTCTTAATCCAAATGCTCCCAATTGGTATAAAAATATTTTAAATGAATATTCTTTAGAATTAACAAAAAACTACGAAAATTGGGCAATTAAATATCCATCATTTCATATCTTAAGAGAAATTCAAAAAATAATTACCTTAGCTAGATTTCTAAAAAGTAATAATATTAAAGTAGCTATTCCAGAATATAAAAAAGAAGATTTTACTTTTCCATCATCTTTACCTGGAACTATTAGAGGATACACTTTATACAATAAAAAATTGGATAAAATTAGTTTTATAGTTACTATAAATGGAGGAGGGATAGATTTTAGCAATAACTATAACTATAATATTGATTATATAAATAATAACGATGCTTTAGTTGATTTGGTTGTAAGTAATTTATTAGCTAAGGATGCTTTAAAGAGTGCAATAGATGGGGATTTAGAAAATGCTAGATTTTTAGCAGAGAAAAGTGCTCAAGCTATGGTCGGTTTAATCGATAAAAATTTATTACCTAATTTACCTAATATATCTATTGAAAAATCTATAAATAAAAACTTAAATCAATACTCTATAGGTACTTTAGCTACTATGGATAAAGAGATTCAAGATACTATCAATTATTCATTATCTAATTACTACTTTTATATGCAAGTTATTCTTAATAATAATAATGATTATGATATTGAAAAAGTCCAAAGGCAAATGGAAAATTCTAAAAAAGGACTTACCAAGTTATATCAATTACTATCCTATTATGAATTCCAGAAAATAGATTTACCTACCCTATATTCTAAAGTAAAAGATTTTCAAAAACAAGAAGAGAATAATTTATATGTTGATATAAATGAATTAAAGAAACCACTTACCAAAATTGATAACTACTCTCAAAATAATCAATTAAATAATCAGTTAAATAACAAACAAAACAATCAACAAAATAAACCAGATGATTCTAAAAATAAAGAGCTAAATAAAACTAAGTTAATTAATAAAATTATACCTGATGATATAGAAAAAGAAATTATAAAAGAAGAAATAGCTAAATTATATAAGGATTTGGAAATAACTAAAAATAACCTAAATTTATTAAATAAAAGTATGTTAGAAAATTTAAAAGAATTTAATGAATGGACAAATAAAACGGAGCAAGCTATAAAAAATAGTCAAAATAGATTTAAAGAAATTCTAAAAGATTCATTAACAGATGCATTATTTGATATAACCCTTGACTATTTTAAAGATATTCCTGCTAGAAAATCTGAGATAGAAAGATTTAAGCAATTATTAGATGTAGAAGATTTTGCTAGTTCTGCTTATAAAGATGAGCATTCTTGGGAAAGCATAGCAGAATGCTTTGTTAAAGCAGTACAAGCTTGGCCTGATATAGAAAAAGTACCAGCTTTCGGTATATCCAATGAAATTAAAAATTTATCTAAATACCTTTATCATCTTGTTAATACTGGTTTTGATGTATATACTATATACATTCAATTTCAAAAAATGAAAGAATTAGAAAGGAATATAAAAATTTATTCCGAAGCTGTTAATAAAATGAAAAAACATATAGATAATACTAATGAAAAAATAAAAGAACTTCAAAAGCTACTTGATAATATTAATAGTAATAATTAAAGATATTCCATTTATAATATTTTTGATTACTTATATATTTATTTCAATAGGTCAGGTGCTTTTTTAGAGTAGATAGAACAGGGATATCTATTATTGATGCAACTTTATTAATATTATTGAATATCTATTAATGAAGTGTACTTAGCAATAGATTATAAGACAATAATAATTTTATTTGGTATGATTGGTTTTAATAGCTAATTTAGGATTTTCTGGATTTTTTCATATTTTACTAAATTTTACAGTGAAAAACATTAAAGACCATAAAAACTTTCTTTATATTTTTAGTATTTATAAGTAGTATATCTTCCGTTTTTTTATTAAAATGTTTCCAATTTTTCTTATGAAGAAGATCTTACATTAGATTTAAAAAATGTAGATAATCAAGCTAAACAAATAAAATATAGATATAATAAGGCTCTTTTATAATGAAATCTTCTATTAGAGCTTTATTAACTATAATTCTATTTTTTTTAAATGTAACAATGTATATAATTTCTATTTTTATTGCCAGTTTCTTGTTAATTACTAGAAGAATTAAACTCAAAAAGGTATATAACTTAATTGATTTTGGTCTTTTAATTACTTTTCTATTTGTTTATTTGTAATAATAAGAGAAAGTGAAAAATCAATTATATTTATTGGATTTAATTTAATAAGTAGTTATATAAAAAATATAATAGATGCTCCCTTAGAATTAGTTATATCTGCAGTGATTTTATCTAATTTAGGTAGTAATGTATTTGATGTTTTAGTATTAAAAGAAATTGTTAATAAATTGATCGGAATAAAGTGTATTATTTATCAATAGTATCTTACTTTATTTAACTATCTTTGGATCAATTGAGAATATTATAGTTATAGAGTTAGTTTATTCTAAGGTAAAAATTAATTTTTGGGAATATATAAAAATAGGTATTCCCTTAACTATCATTACTGTTGCTCTTACTTCTTTTTATCTTTCATTATTTTAGTTTATCTAAATTTTTATTTTTTTATTTTAATATTATTCGGTAAAAGTGATTTTTCTTCTTCTAGCAAATGGTGGGATTTCATCTACATTAAAACTAATAGATTGTTTTATACTGGAAGCCCCAAATATTTCAGTTTTTGAAGAAGAAAACATGTTAGAAATATTAGTATTTTCAGAGAAATCAGTAGCAATTAATATAACCTTTACTTCATTTTTAAGATTTTCATCTATAGTTGCACCAAATATAATTTTAGCATCAGGATCCACTGATTGATATATTATATTAGCAGCTTTATTAACTTCACTTAAAGTTAAATCGCTGCCACCTATAACATTAAATAATACCCTTTTAGCTCCTTCTACTTTTACCTCAAGTAAGGGACTATCAACAGCTTTAGCAGCAGCATCTTCTGCTTTGTTTTCTCCTTTCCCAATACCAATTCCCATCCAACAATTACCTGAATCTTTTAAAATTGTTTGAATATCCGCAAAATCTATATTAATTAATCCTGGTTTTAATATTATTTCTGTTATTCCTACTACTCCTTGCTTAATAACATTATCAGCTAATTTAAAAGAATCTAATAAAGTAGTAGCTTCATCTGCAATTGAAAATAGTTTATCATTAGGTATAACTATCATAGCATCAACATTGGGTTTTAAATTAGTGATTCCTTCTTCTGCTATTATTTTTCTTATTTTACCTTCAAAAGAGAAAGGTTTAGTAACAATAGCAATAGTAAGGATTCCTAATTCCTTAGCAATGGAAGCAATGATAGGACTTGCCCCTGTGCCTGTTCCTCCACCCATTCCAGCAGCAATAAATATCATATCTGCTCCTTCTATTAGTTTCCTTATTTCATCTTTACTTTCTTCTGCAGCTTTCCTTCCTAATTCTAAATCGCTTCCTGCTCCTAAACCTTTTGTAGTATTTTTACCAATATGAACTTTTATAATCTCATCGGGTAAATTTATCAAAGCTTGTGCATCAGTATTTATAGCTATATAATCTACTCCTTTAATCCCATCTTTTACTAATCTATGAACAGCATTAGAGCCTCCACCACCAACCCCTATAACCTTTATATTAGTAAATCTTACATCCATTTTCTTCTTTAAAAAAATGACCTCAGGCTTATCATTAGATTTATCAATAATTTTTTCATTCTCAAAAATGGAGTTATCAATGATTTTTTCATTCTCAAAAATTGTTTTATTTTGTTTATTACTGTCTGGAATACTACTAATTAAATTGGAATTATTTGAAGATTCTTTTAGATTTTGATTATTTTTAGTTTGTTTTTCCTGATACTCCATAAAATACCTCCCATTTAGTATTATTTAGTTTATAAATTAAACTCCTCTAACTTGAAGTAATTCTTGAATTTTATCTTGACCTTTCATTAACTCTCCTAAATCCCTATAATACTTTGAGATAGTATAAGGATCATTATAGTAAGTAGTTGCTTTAACTATAGCTTTTGCTACTTTTAAAGGATTAGAAGATTTAAATATACCAGAACCTACAAATATTCCATCTACTCCTAATTGCATAACTAATGAAGCATCAGCAGGTGTAGCTATACCACCAGCAGCAAAATTAACTACCGGTAATCTACCCAGCTGAGCAACCATTTTAACAAATTCTAAAGGTGCTCCTAATTCCTTTGCTTTTGAGTATAATTGATCTTCAGAAAGATTTTGAAGTTCTTTTATTTGATTATTAATAGTTCTAATATGTTTAACAGCTTCAATGACGTTACCAGTACCTGCTTCTCCTTTAGTTCTTATCATTGCAGCACCTTCTGCTATTCTTCTTAGAGCTTCTCCTAAATCTCTTGCACCGCAAACAAAAGGTACGCTAAATTTATGTTTATTAATATGATGTTCACTATCTGCAGGAGTTAATACTTCACTTTCATCAATAAAATCTACCCCAATAGCTTCTAATATTTGAGCTTCTGCAAAATGGCCTATTCTAACTTTAGCCATTACAGGAATAGTTACAGCTTCCATTATTTTATAAATTAGTTCGGGGTCAGTCATTCTTGCTACTCCCCCACTGGCTCTAATATCAGCAGGGATTTTTTCTAAAGCCATAACAGCTACAGCTCCAGCTTCTTCTGCTATCTTTGCTTGCTCAACACTACTTACATCCATTATAACTCCGCCTTTTAACATCTGAGCTAAACCAGATTTAACTAACCATGTTCCATATTCCTTCTTATTTATCTCATCTTTTTCATAAGGTCTATCCCATATAGGTAAGAACATATTTAACCCCCCTTTTTGTATCTATATTTTTTTTATTATTTTTAAGAAGCTTTTCTTTCTTCCAATTTTTCTAACCTTATTAATATATCATTAATAACTTGTTTGTCGTTTATAGCTTCTTCTAACCTTACCCTAAGCTGGATATAATTTTCAAATAAATTATTTAATTTCTTATCAAAATTATCCATTACAGAAAGAAAATCAAAAATAATCTTATCTACTCTTTTATTAAATTCATCAGAAATAATATTAATTCTATTATTAAGCTCAGTAACTTTAGTATCTATTTTATTATTAAGTTCATTAAATTTAGTATCTATTTTATCGTTTAATTTTTTATCAAGATCATTTATTTTATTTGTAAGTTTTTCATTAAGATTATCTATCTTTTTGTTAAATTCAGTTACATTTAGATCTATTTTTTTATTTAATTCGCTTACGTTAAAATCTATCTTTTTATTCAACTCACTTACATTAAAATCTATTTTTTTATTAAGTTCATCTACTTTTGTATCTATCTTATTGTTAAGTTCATTAAATTTAGTATCTATTTTATCATTTAGTTTTTTATCAAGATCATCTATTTTATTATTAAGTCTTTCGTTAATACTATCTATTTTATTTTCAAGATTAGATACTCTGTTTTCAATGCTTAGCATTCTACCTTCAATACTGGACATTCTTTCATTTATTGATTGTATAGCCAATTTAAAGCCCTCTAATTGACCACTAACTTGATTTTTAAAATCTTTAAAATCATTTCTAATTTCTGAAAGGATAGTATCTTTAATAAGTTTTAATAATTCATCTTTAATAGATAAAAAATCCATCAAAAGATCCCCCTATATGAATATTATATATTAACCTTAATATCTCCTTTATGTAAAAAAATGTATTACTATAAATTTGGATAGAGATTAAATTTTTTAAACCAGTTAATAAGTTTTTCTTTTCTAGTTGAATTATCCTTAGGTAGGATAATAGGTCTACCTCTGCCATCAAAAATTATTCCCACTACCCCACCCCTAACTTTTTTACTAAATGGAACTTTTTCATTATACAATTGAAATCTTCTGTGTAAAAATGTTATATTAACAGTAGCTTCTCCATTTATAGGTAGTATAATAATATCTCCAAAATTAAGAGTTATATTGTATTCTTTATTTTGATAATCAGTGACCTTAGCTTCTAAGATTTTAGTACCTTCTTTTTCTAGTCCTACAGGGGCTATACAAGTACCTAAATATACTAAGCAATCTTTTTCAAATACTTGAGTAGCAGCTTCCTCATGAACAACAGATAAAACCCCTAAATGAGGCATCATAAATATACTATCTACTGTTAGCAAAGTAAATCCTTCGGGTTCAAAAGCATCTATCATCATTAAAGCAGATTGATTTCTTCTAGGAGCATGTGAAAGTACTCCCCCACTTCCTACTATCATATCTAATTCCATCATATTTATTATACTTTCCTTTTTAGATTGATTAAATACATCAGAAATAGTTCTTTCTTTTTGAACTCCTTTTAAACCTACTGCGAGCTTTAGATGTTGATCAAAAGATAATCTTAAAGCTTCTCTACAAATAGCTTGTTCTATCATTAGATCTTCCAATAAAAATGGGATTGTAGTGGGTCTTATCATCTTATTTTTTATAGCGTTTCTAAGTTTTACTATATCTATGTCAAGAGGGATCCATCTTAGAACATTATTTATACCAGCATCCTTAAGTACTTGAGCTATAGAATAACTCATTCCGTAATTAGCACTGACACTTCTATTAAATATCCATTGAGCATTCTGTAGTTCATCGTATTGCTTAATAACGGAGAATACGTCAGTAGTAGCTCCTCCTATATCTACACCTACTACATTTATATCATTTTTTTTAGCGATTTTTTGCATAATAAGTCCGACAGCAGCTGGGGTAGGCATTATCTCTACATCTGTCATATTCATTAATTTTTTATATCCAGGGGCTTGAGCCATAACGTGCTCTAAAAATAAATCCTGAATTATTAATCTTGTTGGTTGTAAATTTTCTTCTTCTAAGGTAGGTCTTAAATTCTCAGTTATTTTTAACTCTACCACATTGGAAAGAATTCTCTTAATTTCTTCAGTAGCTAATTTATTACCTGCGAATATAACAGGTAAATTATAAGTAATACCTAATCGTGGTTTAGGTTTAGCTGCTGCTATTATTTGTGCCATTTCAACCACATGCTTAACAGTACCACCATCAGTGCCACCAGCTAATAATATTATATCTGGTCTCAATTCTCTTATTTTTTCTATTCTTTCAAAAGGTTTTCTACCATCATTAACAGCAAAAGAATCTAAAACAATAGCACCTCCACCTAAAGCTGCACGTTCAGCACTTTCTGTTGACATTTCTTTTACTACTCCAGCTACTACCATTTGTAATCCTCCACCAGCAGAAGAAGTAGAAACATACAAATCTACCCCCTCATCGTTTTTGTGAGGTTTTATTAAATCTGTTTTGGAATCATTTAGTATTTTTCTTTTCCTTAATTCTTCTACTTCTTTAAAAGCGTTTAAAACCCCAATGGTAACATCTTCAATAGGAGCTTCAACTGTAGTAGGTGCTTCACCTCTGGTAACTAATCTATATTCTCCACTTGGTTGTTTTTCTATTAATATAGCTTTTGTAGTAGTAGATCCACAATCTGTTGCTATTATACTCTTTATTTCATCATTATTTATATTTTTCATATTTTCTCCCCCTCTAAATTAATTATTTATATATTTTATATTTTTTCATAAACTTCTATTTATCCTTTTAGATAAGAGCATTACAAAATTTGATTATTTTATTAAAATTTCTTTTTAAATTATTTTTAAAATTATTTTTATTAAGTTTTCTTTAAAGGGAAATAAGGGGAAAAAACAAAAAATAAAAGAGAAAGAAATAATTAAAGAAGAGGGTGATTAAGATGATATCCACTAAAGAGTATGGTTTAACAAATGTAATAGCGATGGTATTAGCGGGTGGAGAGGGTACAAGATTATTTCCATTAACTAAGGAGCGAGCTAAACCAGCAGTACCCTTTGGTGCTAGATATAGAATAATAGATTTTGTATTAAGTAATTTAGTAAATAGTGGAGTATTAAAGATAAATGTATTAACACAATATAAAGCTCATTCATTAATAAGGCACTTACAAATCAATTGGGATATAAATTCTCGATTGGGATTTTATGTTAGGATAGTACCTCCGCAAATGAGGATAGGTAAAATATGGTTTAGAGGTACTGCAGATGCTATATATCAAAACCTTAATTTAATATTTGATGAACAGCCAGAATTAGTTATTGTTTTTTCAGCAGATCATGTATATTTAATGGATATAAAAAAAATGATAGAATATCATATTCAAAAGAATGCAGATATTACCATAGCTACATTTCCTATTCCAGTTGAAGAAGCTAGCAGATTTGGACTAATGAAAATAGATAATGATAATAGGATAATAGATTTCTCGGAGAAACCTAAAGATCCAGAGATAATTGACTCTTTTAAAATAAATGATAATCAAGTACTTGCCTCAATGGGAAACTATATATTTAATCGTGATGTATTAATAAAGATGTTAGAAAATGATGCTTTAAGAGATACTAGCCATGATTTTGGGAAAGATATCATCCCTGAAAGTATAAAATTATATAAGGTTTATAGTTATAATTTTGAAAAGAATACAATTCCTGGGTCAAATAATAAGCCATATTGGAGGGATGTTGGAACAATAAGGTCATACTATGATGCTTCTATGGAGTTACTATTACCTAATCCTCCTTTGGATTTGTATAATCCTTATTGGCCTGTTTATCCTGCTTACTCTAATCTACCTCCTACTAAAATATTAGGTAAAAATGTTAATATACAAAATTCCATTATATCTGAGGGTTGTATAATTAATGAGAACGTATATATCAAGAATTCTATTATCTTCCCTAAATGTGTTATAAATGATAATGTAAGAATAGAAAATTCAATTATTATGGATGGATGTATTTTAAAGAGAGATGTATGTATTATAAATACTATCTTAGATAAAGGGGTAGTAATAGAAGAAAGCATATCAATAGGAGAAAATTTAGAAGAGGATAAAGAAAAATATTTTAGTTTTGATAATATAATTGTTATAAATAAGGGACTAAAAATAGATAAAGAAACTATAGCTAAATTAATTCAAAAACCTATTTATTTTTAAGGAATAAAAGGGATTAGAAAAAAAATAATGAATACTAAAAATAGTGTAAGTATAGTATAAGTATTGGATTAGGAGGGAAAATCTATGACTATTCATCAAAAAGCCAGTTTAAAAGATTGGCAAACGGAGATGAAACCTCAATGGTGTCCAGGTTGTACTTACTTTGCTAATTTACAAGCTATATATAAAGTAATAATAGATCTAAATTTTGATCCTACAAATTTTGTTTTGATAGGTGGAATAGGATGTACGGGTAGAATTACAAGTTACGTAAATACTTATACGATTCATACTTTACATGGTAGGCCTTTACCGGTTGCTGTAGGCTTTAAATTGGCTAATCCTAAAATGAATGTGGTAGTAGTTAGTGGGGATGGAGATTTATTTGCTATAGGGGGTACCCATTTTATACATACTGCCAGAAAAAATATAGATATAACAGTCATAATGTTTGATAATTTTGTATATGGATTAACTAAGGGACAAGCTTCACCTACTTCACCTCTTAATTTACAAACTCCAACAACTCCTACAGGAGTAAAAGAGGTACCAATAAATCCATTAGTAATAGCTATTTCTAGTGGAGCTACATTTGTAGCACAAGCATTTGCTTTAGATGTTAATGATACATTTAATATAATTAAACAAGCTATTAATCATAGGGGATTTTCATTTGTTAATGTTCTTTCTCCCTGTATAACTTATTATAGAATGGAAGATTTAAAATCATTTAAAAATAAAGTAAAAAAACTAGAGAATCATGATTTTGGTGATATAAATTTAGCATTATCTAAAGCTTTTAGTGATTATTTATCAGTAGGAATCTTTTATAAAAAAGAAGATAAAACTTATGAAGAGCAAGTTTTAAATGGTAATATTCCAATAGAAGTGGATATCACTCAATTACCAAAAGAAAAAATCCAAAAAATGATAGATTCTTATAGTTAATTTTAAAATTTATGAAATTTATTAAAAGAAAAAAGAATTAGTAATTAAAGGAATTAAAGAAAAAACAAACAATCCAGTTATTTTTCATGGTATGTATAATTTAAATTAATTTAATTTAATTTGGGGGTTTTACAAAATGAGTATATTAAATAAATTAAAAGAGGGGTTAAGAAAAACAAAGGAATTATTATTTACAGATGTAAGGGATTTAATAAAAACTAAGCAAATTGAGAAAGTAACGCCAGAATTTTGGGAAAATTTGGAAGAAAAATTAATAAAAGCGGATGTAGGAGTTAATATTGCTAATTCCATTGTAAATAATTTAAAAAATGTTGTTAAAAAGATAAAAGATGATAATCAAGTTATAAGGGAGATAGAAAAGGATTTAGTAATGTTATTAAGTATTCCTTATGAAACTGACGATACTTATTATCCTTTGGTTAATAAAGTTATTAATTATCCATTAGTAGTATTGGTTGTAGGTGTAAATGGAACAGGTAAGACGAGTTTTATAGCTAAGTTAGCTAATTATTATTTATCAAAGAATTTAAGTGTAATGATAGGAGCAGGTGATACATATAGAGCAGCTGCTATTGAGCAATTAAATGTTTGGGCTAAAAGGTTAAATGTACCTATAATAAAGCAAAGTATAGGAGCTGATAGTGCAGCTGTTGCTTATGATACTGTTAAGAGTGCAATAGCTAAAAATATCGATGTAGCTATTATAGATACTGCGGGTAGAATGCATAATAAAAATAATTTAATCCAAGAATTACAAAAAATAGAAAAAGTTATAAAGAAACATCATTTAGAATTACCTCAGGAAAAAATATTGATTTTAGATTCTACGTATGGTCAAAATAGTATTCAACAAACTAAAGTTTTTACAGAAGCTATAAAGCTAACAGGTGTGGCTATAACCAAATTAGATACTTCAAGTAAAGCAGGTTTTATATTTTCCATTACTAGTAATTTAGGTATTCCAATAAAATTCATTACTTTTGGAGAAAATGTTGAAGATATCCAACCTTTTGATCCTTATCAATTTGTTAAAAATTTGCTTTATGATTAATATCTATATAAGAATAATTTAGTATCTTTTATTAAAATCTTGTTATAGATTTGTTTAAAATCTTTAAAAATTGGATATAATAAATCAAGAAGAAATTATTTTCTGAAAACTTTTATTATGATAAAAGATACAAAGGATTTAAAGAATATAAATAATGAAATAGTACTAAAAATACCTTCAAAAGAGAATTTTTTAGTAATTGCAAGATTATTAGTATCAGGATTGTTATCGGAATATGATATAAATATAGAAAAAATAGAGGATATAAAGTTAATTTTAAACGAAGCAGCATCTTTATTAATAACTGAACCAATAAATAGCATAGAAATCATAGTAAAATGGGAAGAACTAAATAATTCCATTAAGTTAATTATAACTATAACTTCAAAAGATATAGATAAAATGATTATTAATAATTTAATGAAAGCGGGATTAAGAATACATATTTTAAATTATTTGTGTGATAAATTTTCTATAGAAAATAATGGAAATATCTTTATCGTAAAATTAGAAAAAATAATTCAATATGAGCCACAAAATTTTAAAATAAATGAACTTTAAATCCGATTTAGCTTTACTAACTTTGATTTCTTTCTTTATTTATTATTTTTGAGCTTTTTTAACATTTTTTTTACATAATTTTATTAAAATACGTTTTTAGTTATATAAAATGAAATTAAGTTTATGAAATAAATCATAAAATTGGTATAAGGAGGGGAATTGTTATGGATAAGGTGATAGTAAATTCAAGTCAGGCAACTGGTTATAATAATAGCAAGGAAAATAATCAAAATACTGCAAATAAGGAGATAAGATATGAAATAAAAAATTTTAAGGGATCAAGAAATAATTGTGTAAGGAAAATATCTACACTTGGAATTTTCATATATTCATTTTCTAAAGCTTTAGGTAAATATGAATAAAAAATAACCAAAAAGTAGCTATATAAAAAATAATTAAAAAAATAGGTAGGAAAAATAAAGAGAGATGTATAACTAATAAATAGAGGTATTTAAAAGATGTTTTTTTTAAAAAAGCAAAAGGATAGTTCAAAAGTAAGTGAAAAAGAATTTTGGAAATTTAGGGGTAAGAATTGTCCATTTGCCAAAAAAGTTAAGAAAGTTAAGGATAATAAAGTAGTAGATATATATATGTGTTATGGGTATTTAGAAAAATTTGAATTAGATAGCAATTTTGAGATTTGTAAGAAATGTACAATTCCTGAGGTAATAACAACAAATAAGACAGCTTGTAAGAATTTAGCTGCTTTGGATATGAAAGGAAAAAATGGGACTACAAGGTATTACTGCTTGGTTTTAAAATTAAAGGATTTACAGGTAAATAGGTGTTTACCCCAATATTGTAATTATTATGAACTTAGACCCCAAGATCAACAATTTATATAATCTATTAATTTCTAAGATAGATAGTAATCGGGATATAGTAGAGAGGGCTTTTAAAGTTGCTTATAGTTCTCATTTAGGACAATATAGGGCTTCAAATGAACCTTATATAGTTCATCCTTTAGAAGTAGCTCTTATATTAACTGATTATTTTAATGATTATATAACTATAAGTGCTGCATTATTACATGATATTGTTGAAGATACTAATACAAACTTAGAAGATATATACAGCTATTTTGGTAATGAAATTGGATTTATTGTAGAAAGTCTAACTAAATTACAAAAATTATTCCCAAAAATAAAACAGATATTTAATCAGGAGTTAAAAAATGTGGATAATGAAAAAAAAGAGCTAAGTTTAGCAAATTTAAGGAGATTATTTATAAGTACTGCTAAAGATATAAGGGTTATAGCTATTAAATTAGCTGATAGATTACATAATCTAAGAACTTTAAATTATTTAAGTGAAGATAAGCAAAAACGAATTGCTCAAGAAAGCTTAGATTTTTATGTACCTATTGCTCAGAAATTAGGTATCTGGAAAATAAAATCTGAGATGGAGGATTTAGCTTTTTATTATCTTAATTTTGAAGAATATAAAAGAATAGAAAATTACATTCAACATACTAAAGAACTTATAATAAAGAATCATGAAAATATTATAAGAACAATTCAAGAGAAATTAGAATCAGAAAATATAAAAGCGTCTATAAAAAGTAGAATAAAAACGGTTTATAGTGTTTATAATAAAATGGTAAAAAGGAAAGTGCCTTTAGAGGAAGTAATGGATATAGGAGCAATTAGAATAGTAGTAGATGATATAAAGGAATGTTATGTAGTTTTAGGAATAATTCATTCCTTATGGATGCCTATCCAAGATAGAATAAAGGATTATATAGCTAAACCTAAACCTAATGGATATCAATCTTTACATACTGTAGTATATAATGGGTATCCAATAGAAATACAGATAAGAACAAAGGAAATGGATTATGTAGCAGAATATGGAATAGCTTCTCATTGGAAATATAAAGGGATTAAAGATTTTGGAGAATATGAAAAGATAATAGAAAATTGGAAGAAAAATATAGAAGGGATTGAAGACCTTAAAGAAGAAGGAATAAAACAAGAGATATTAAATACAACAGTTTTTGTTTTTACTCCTAAGGGGGATTGTATAGATCTACCTGAAGGTTCTACTCCAATTGATTTAGCTTATAGGATTCATACAGAAGTAGGTAATAAGTGTATAGGAGCTAAGGTTAACGGTAGGCTCGTTAATTTAAATTATATTTTAAAAAGTGGGGATATAGCAGAAATAATTACTTCTAAAAATGCTACTCCTAATTTAGAGTGGTTAAAAATTGCGAAAACAAACTATGCTAAAGCTAAGATAAAACAATTCCTTAAGAAAAAAAATAAGCAAGAATACATAAAAATTGCTAATGATATTTTTAATGAAGTAATAAAATATTTATATAAATTTTTTAATTTAGAAAATTTAAAAGAAATACCTAAGGAAATTAAAGAATTAATGGAAATTAATAAATTAATAGAATTAGTTTATGAGAATTATTATAAAAATGCTTTTAAAGATATAGAGGATTTCTTAATAGCAATTGGTTTTGGGGATATAAAGAAGATATCAATTGAAAATAGGCTAAAAGAGCTTTTTATTTCTATTTTTGAAAAAAACAATATAAATTTAAATAAATCAAAAGACGAAGCATATTTGGTAAGTAATAAAGCTGACTCGATTATAAATTTAGGTACTTTAAAGGAAGGGATTTTATATAAATTTGCAAAGTGTTGTAGCCCTGTTTATTCTGATGAGATTGTAGGATTTATCACTAGAGGAAATGGAATATCTATACATAAAAAAAATTGTAAAAATATAGAATACTATATTAATAATGGTAATTTTAATAATATTATTCAATTAAATTGGGATGATATAAAAAGTAACATTAAATTGGAAATAAATATATTATCTAAAGATAGAAAAGGGTTATTACAAGATATTTTAAAAAATATTTCAGATAAGACTATAAATTTATTAACTTGTCAAGCTCAGGTAAATAATAACTCTTTAGCTAATATCCGATTGATATTGGAAGTTCCTAAAAACTTTGATATTAAAAACATCTATGACTCTATTAAATCAAAATTTAGAGAAGTAATAAATATAGAATATAAAATTTCTTAGACTTTCAATTCCCCTATGGGTAAGCTAAACTAAGGAAGGATGTATATTTACTCCAATATAATAATTAGGTAAAAAAATAAGAAATCCTTCATAATAAAAAAAACTGTTAATGTGAATTCTTAGTAAGCTTTATTAGATAAATAAATTTAAGCATGGATAAATTAAAAAAAATTGTTTATTTTTATCTTGTTTTAGTAATAGTTTTATTTTTTTTTATTTTAGTTAAAAATGACTTAACTAAAGTAAATAGTAGAATTGCTGATGAATTAATTTACACTATAAAAAATGATAATTTAGTAAAATTTAGGGAATTATATTCGAAATATAACACCAAAATTTATGAGAAAAGGAATAATAAAAATCAAAACATAATACATTTAATATGTTTAAATAATTCGGTTAATATTTTAAAAGAAATAGTGGATAGAGTAGATAATAAGTATTTAATGGAATATGATAGTTTAGGTAACTATCCGTTAAAGTATGCTATAATAAAGGATAATATAGAAGTAGTAAGGATTTTAGTAAAGAAAGTAGATAAGGAGCAGAGGGATAAATTTTTGGGATTTACTCCATTTTTAGTTGCTGCGTTCTCTAATAAATTAGAAATACTAAAAATATTGTATGAAAATAATTGTAATATAAGCGCTGTTGATTTACAGTTTGAAAATAACGCACTTTTTTGGGCTACTAGGAAGTATAATTTAGAAATTATTAAGTACTTAGTAAATGAATTGAAAATGGATTATAATCATAAAGATAGTGAAGGTAGTACTATATTTTTTGAAGCTTGTAGTTCTTTTATTAATGATAAACAGAAGTGTTTTGAAACTTTAGAATATTTATATTCTCTAAATAATAACTTTATTAATATGCCAAATGATGAAGGAATATATCCTATTATGATAGCTATTTACAATTACAATTTACTCCCTTTAATTTTTATTATAACTAAAGATAAAAATTCAATATTTAGCAAAGATAAGGAAAATCAAAATATATTAGACTATTTAATACTAACTGATAACGAGGAATCTATAAAAAATGTGATAAAAATATTAAAAGAATATTATTTAAAAAAAGATTTAATAAAATTACTAAATGATTCGAAATTTTTCAATTTGATAAAGACTAATTCATTAAAAAAGGAAGAGGTAACAACTACAAAGAAATATATCAATATAATATTAAGTGAAATTTATAATTAAAGTGCTATTATATTTATGGAGAATATTTTTATATTTAAAGATAGCATAATAGCTATTTTTATAGTAAGTTTTATAGTAGGGATAATGGGGAGTATTGTAGTATTAAGGAACATTTCGTCAATAGCTGGTAGTGTATCTCATGCTATTTTAGGCTCAATAGGATTAGCTAATTTTTTTGAGCTAAACCCCTATATAATTAATATTCCATTTGGAATTTTTATTGGGTTAATATTTTTTTATATAAAAATTATTTTAGATAATAAGGATGAGGGTATAGCTTCAATAATATGGTCTTTAGGTGCAGCTTTAGGTATAATTTTACTTCATTTATCTAAAAATAAATCTTTAGCTGTATCTACTTATTTATTTGGTAATATCTTACTAATTAATTCTTTTGACAATTTAATAAATTTCATTTTGTTAATATTAGTGTTATTATTTTTAATTACATTTGGTGAGGAAATAAAGATAACCATTCTTGATGAAGAATATGCCAAAACTTTAAATTTAAATACAAATTTCATAAATTTAGTTTTTTATATTTTAGTTTCATTAAGTGTGGTCATATTGGTTAAGAGTTTAGGAATAATCTTATTGATAGCGTTATTTGCTATTCCTTCATTAATAGCTAATAAGTTTTCTAAAAACTTTTATACCCTTATATTATTTTCAGTATTTGTTTCATTAGTAAGTTTTATTTTGGGATTTATAATAGCTTTTAAATTTGATTTACCTTTATCTTCTATAATAACTTTAATATTAATTATTTTATTTTTACTTAGTAATTATATTAGTATTTTCACTAAAAAGGATATCAAAAACTAACCCCTCAAGCAGAGTTATATTTGTAATATAGATGTTTATAGGTTTAATAATATTTAATAAAGTAATTATAAATATGAAAGCGTTTTTAATAGTATCACCTCTATTTTTTAAATCCCAAAACATAGATTCAATTTCATTACTATTTTTATCCTTTATAAAGGAATAAAATTCAATTATATCGTAAAATTTTACTTCTTTAAAGAAAACATAATTTTTATGAAAATTTAATAAAAAATTATCTATTTTATTATACAGAAAATCATCTATTTTAAAAGCTATATAAAAAAATATTCCCAGAATTAGTATTACGGAAAATAAAATAAAGCTTAGAATTAATAAGTAAATTTTAAAATTAATATTAAAAACCAAGAAGCAGATAAAACAGAAGATTAAAAAAAATAGGATAAAAATAAGAAAGATATAAAGCCCTTTTGTTAAAAAATTAAAAATTTTTTCAATTAATAATATTCTTCTAAGAAAATTAAATAAAAATAATTTAAAAGAATTAAAATGTAGATTATTATATAAAATTAAGTTAGCTAGAAATAAAAATATTTTTTTATTTAATACATTTAGTTTTTGAAATATTTTAAATTTTTCTAAGGAAAAGAATAAGCTAACAAAACTTCCTCCTACTAAGATAACATTTTCTATATCTTTAATATCTTGATTATTAAGAATATTATTTAAATCAATTTGGTTATTAAAATAAACTGCTCCTGTATTAAGTAAGATTTTATTTATATAATTATTTTTTTTAATAGTTATTTCAGTACTAGCTCCTCCTAAATCTACTAAAGTAAAATTATCTATATTAGTTATTAATTTATTTACACTTTTAATTACTAATTCAGATTCTTTTTCTTGAGTAATTACTTCAAAATTATATAGTGTTACTTTTTTTTTATATTTTTTTTCCAAAAAAAGTTTTAAATTTTGTAATTCTTGATTATTTAAATCTATTATTTTTTTAATATAATATTGGTAAGTATTATTTCTATAGAATTCGGTACCTATTGATTTTATATAAAAATGTTCAACATTTTTGTTATTTTTTATAAACTTGTTTAAATTATTTTTTATTTTACTGAAAAAAAAATTTAATAATTTCTGATAGTTAAAAATAATTTTTGATATTGATTTATCGTTTTTTTGGTTAAATATAGAGGAAATTTTATGAATGACAAAATCTTTAATTAAAAACTCATGCTTTTGGATATCTTTATAAAAAAATAAATATTTATTAGAATTACTACCAAAATCTATAGCTATAACAAAGATATTATTTTTCATATGATATATATAGGTAATAAAAAATAAAAAATTAATTTAGTTTAAGATTTTTTGAAATATCAACTATTTTAGAGATTTTTAATATAATTTCATCATAAAAATCTCCTAAATTATTCAAATCATTTATTTTAGATTCAATAGTTTCATATAATTCTTGTAATATTTTAACAATTTCTTTAATTATAAGGTAATTGCTTTTTAGTTCTTCATTTTGAGTATTTAAAGGATCAATATTATTTAAAAAATTAGAAAAATTATCAATTGAATTATAAATAAGATCTAAAGCTAATTCTTTATCTTTTTTATAAAATATTGAATCTATTAAATTTAAGGTATATGACCAAATTAATGGATTAGCATTAATTAGTGTATTTAGCAGGAATTTAAGAGGGTTAAATGGAAAGTTAAAGCCACAGTTATTACATCTTAAATTTAAGTATTCATTATCACTAAAACATTTTGGACATTTGTATTTTGTATTTATTATCTCATTAAATGAAATCAATAAATTTTTTAATAAAGATATTACTTCATAAATTATATAGGACAATTCAAGAGTAAACTTATAATAATCTACCTTGGAATTATAATAATTTACATAAAAATTATAAAAAATATTTTCATAATTAATTAAATCGGAAATATAATTAAATTTATCTTCTAAAGAATTTATTAAATTTAAATCATTATTGCTTAAGATATTGTTTAAAGAAAAGATTTTATAAAGATTAATAAAAGAAAAAATATTTTTTAACAGGTTTAAAAAAGTAGTATAGGTTATATTATGATTTATAAATAAACTATACATTGTTAGAATTTCAAAAATATTTTTTAAAGTTTCTTGGTTTTCTATATTTAAAAAATCTTTTTTAATATATAAATCTTTAAAATATTTAATTACTTCTATTATTTGATTTAATTTAATACTGTCAATATCTTTTATATCAATTAGAAAATAATTATCAATATAAAATAAAATCTTTTCATATATTTTTATTGACTCTTCATTAAAATTATAATATACTAATGGATTAGTAAAGAAAGATAACAAAAAATTATTAAATTCACCAAAAATTAATTTTATTATTTCTTCGTTGGTTTCTTGATAATTATTTAGTAAATATTTAATTAGTAAATATTTAAAGTAGAATAAATATAAATCGAAAGGAGTTTCAAAATTATTGGTAATAAAATTTTGGATTTCAATTTGTTTTTGATATAATCCATTAGAAGCTTGATTTATTTGAATAAATAATAATTCAACTTCTTTTTTATTTAGCTCTTCAATATTACCAGTAATTATTTGATAAACTCCCCCCAAAGCATATTTTATAGCTTCAACAAAATTAAATAACTCCTTATAATGATTAAGTAATGTATTTAATTTTGTATCTTGTAGGTTTTGGGTTTTTAAATGTTTTTCTAAAATATCAATTATATGAGAATAATTTTTATCTAAATTAGAAATAAAAGATACATTTTTTAAAAGTAAATTTAATAATATATCAACAGGATAATCCGATAAATTTTGGATATTTTGGATATAAACGAAATACATTTTTAAAAATTTATCTATAAATGGATAAAAACTTAATTTTTTTTGTATATTTAGTATTTTATTTATATTATTAGAAAAATCGATTAACTTTGTGGTATCTTTTAGTATTTTTTCTACATAATTTGATAATTCTTTTTGAATTATATCATATTTTTCAGTATCTAAATTACTTATCAAATTTCTTAGTAAATTAGAGTTTTCATTAATTTCATTGAGGATATTATTTAAAATATTTTTAGACATGAGTTCATCGAGTTTTAAAATAGAAGAATAGTAGATTTTATTTTGATCTTTAAGATACTCTAAATCTAAGGTAACTTTTAAAAATCTATAATCTTCATAAATTGAATCTACAAAATTCTTAATATTATTTAAGTAAGTATCTAAATATAAATTAAAAATATTTAAAAAATCTTTATTAAAAAATCTATAAAATAAAGGTAATTCAAGTAATGAGAAAAAATCATTAACAAAATAAGGAAAAACTATTACCATTTTATATTACCTCCTGCTTTTGTAATAAAAATTAATTTGCGGTAAATGAATAATTTTTTAATACTTGTTTTATTTTGTTTTTCAATAAATCAATATTTATTTTATTTTTAGCAGATATAAATAAGTAATCTTTAAATTCATTTTTCAGATTTTCTAAGATAATGGAATCTTTTACATTATCTATTTTATTAAAAACCCTAATATAGGGTATATGATTTAGGTTTATCTTTGTTATGATATCAAAGGTTTGTTTAATATGTTCTTTAACATTTTCATTAGAGGCATCAAATAGTAGTATGAATAAGTCACTGTATCTTAATTCTTCAAAGGTAGCTTTAAAAGCAGTTAATAATTCAATTGGTAAATCTCTAACAAAGCCCACTGTATCGTTTAATATGATATAAAAGTCTTTATCAATAAAAGCCTTAGCAGATACAGGATCTAAAGTAGCAAAAACTTTTTCATCTACTAATACATTTTCTTTGGTTAACAAATTAAATAAAGTAGATTTTCCTGCATTAGTATATCCAATTATACTAACAATAGGTAAGTTAGATCTAATTCTATTTTTTCTTTGATTTTCTCTATTTTTTTCTATTTCTTTTAATTTTTGTTTTATACTATTTATTTTTTTTAGTATTTTTCGTTTTTCTATTGTTAATTTCATTTCTCCTGGTCCTCTTGTACCTATACCACCACCTAACCTAGATAAAATTTTTCCATAACCAGTAATTCTAGGTAATAAGTAATTAAGTTTAGCGAGTTCTACTTGTAGTTTCCCTTCTAAAGTTTTTGCTCTCCTAGCAAAAATCTCTAAAATTATCCCTACCCTATCAATTATTTCAAAATCTTTAAAATAATTTTCTAGATTTCTAAATTGAGTTGGAGTTAAGTGATTTACAAAGACCAATAAATCGGGTTTTATATAATTACTTAAATTTTTTATTTCTTCTAATTTTCCTTTATTTATTAAAGTTGCAGGGTTTATAGATTTTAAATTTTGAATAACAGTAAAAGCTTCTTTATAATTTAGAAATGATAGTAAATCCCTTATTTCTTGAACTAACTCTTGAATATAATCTTTATTTTTTTGAGTTTTTCCTGCTATTATTATAGCTTTTCTAAACTTTGTTTCTTTCATATTTATTACTTACTTTTGCTACGAAATTTATAACTTGGACAATTACATCATACATATGAGGTGGTAAATTAGTATTTATATCAAACTTAATAAGTTCATGAACTAAATCTTTATCTTGATATACAGGGATATCATGTTTTATTGCTTCTTGTTCAATTAAGTTAGCATACTCCCCTACCCCAATTGCTAATAACTCTACTTCTTTTGATTCTTGATCTAATCTAAAAGCTGCAGCTTTTGATAAACTTTTATTATCTAATTTATCATAATCTTTTACTTTTGAACTATTGTAAATACTTTGTAACTCTTTTATTGATTTTTCTTTATTCTTAGATATATTTTTATTATCCATTTTTTTATCCTATTTTTATAATTTTTTATAATTTATTTAATTTTAAATTACAATTATCAGTAAATTTTAAAGGTAAATTAGATATAAAGTTTTCTAAAATAATTCTTCCAATATCTATTTTATCATCATTTAGATAAAAATAAGCAATATCTTGATTATCTTTGAAATCTAAGTAATTATTTTTAGAATGGATTTCTTGAGTATCAAATTCAAAGTTATATACAAAATTATTACCACATAAATCACAATCTAAATTAATATCGGCTTGTAATTTTATATTAATAAAAAAATTATTTTCGATTTTTTTTATAGAGTATTCAGCTTTTAAAAAAAAACTCTTTTTATTGTAAAGCCCTATTATACTAAGTATATCAAAATAAAATAAAACTATACCATTTATTTCTTCTACCTTCTCTTTAATTAAATCATCTAATTTAATAAAAAAAATTTCATCATTATTTAGATTAACTTGAGAATAATCAAGAATTTTAGCATAAGGATAGTCTTTCCTTATTTCTTTTATTTTTAATTCTTTTTCTGTCATATTTTTATATTTTCCTATTATTTTTTTTTATTTTTTTATTTCAATGGAATCGAGATATTTTTGAAGTACTTCTATTTCTCTTTCAATATCTTTTAATTCATTTATTTCTTGAGTATCAAGTGTTCTTTTATTTTTTAAATAATATGCTCTCTTTGCTTTTTTTTGAATGTTATCTTTTAAAATAATAGCTAAGGATTCATTTGTATAATTACTTAATGTTTTTTCAACTAAATAGTTAAATTTATTATAAAAATCTGGATTACTCCAATTTTTCTTTATATTTTCAATAGCTTCAATCCTATCTTTACCTAAATTATAATCAATTCCATCTAAATTAACAAAATAATTTAAATCTTTTTTATTTATTAAATCAAATAAGAAAGCCATGTAAATTTTATAATACATTTGTAAATCTTTTTCTGATAATTCCTCTTCTAAAGTAGGATTCTTTATATTATGGTAAAATGGATCAATATGTGGAGTTAAAGAGGTACTAATTACTTCTTCATAAGCCTTTTTCATATTTTCTATTAAAACAAAAGAGTATATTGGTAATCCATGTTTAACTTGAAGCATGGAAATTCTATAGGGATTATAGCCTTCTACAATTTCTATACCTCTTGATTTAGCAGAATTAAAAAATCTTGTAGAATTAACATCTTTAACTCCTAATACTTTATAACTTTTAACTAAAGATTCATCAAATAATTGAGATTTATATCTAAATAAAATGGAAGAAGCTTTTTCTAAGTTATTAATAACATTATCTTCTGTTTTAAATAAATTAATAGCTAAATTTTCTAAATCTATATCTATATAATCTTTATAACTTTCTTCTATCCATTTTAATAATTTAATATTATAATCATTAAACTTAGAGTAATCAAATTTTTCAAAATAATCAAATACTCTAAAAAGTTCCTCATAAACTTTATTATTATTTAATATATTATCTACAATATTATCTATTTTTTCTTTATCTGCTAAATAGAAGTTAATTCTATTACCCCAGCTACTGAGTTTGCTTTCAAATTTGATATTTAAATAAAGGGTAATAAAATTACGTTTAAAATTATTCCAAGCGTCATATAATTTATCTACTCTCTCATTTCTATATTTAGATAGCATTAAAGCTAATTTTTGATAAAAATCAATAGCTGCTTCTTTTAAAATAATATTTAAATTAACATTATTTAAATTTTCTACCGTTTTTGAAATCTTTTCAACTAAATCCTTATTTTTTTTATTTAGTATTTTATTAATAAATTTTTTAGAATCTTTTTCTAAATTTTCGGTATAAATCTTTAGATCATTTTCTAATTTATTTAAATTAGTTTTATGTTGCTCTATCTCATTTTTTAAAGTTTCTTTAGTTTTATCTATATATTTAAATATATTCATATTATCATTGGTAAATAAATTATAAACTTTTTTAGGACCATATAATGGATTTTTTAAATATTCTTCTACTAACTTAACAAATTCTTGGTATTTAGTTTTAACAAGTTCTTCTACTTTTTGTTCAATAGTTTCTTTACTTATTTCAGGATAACCTACTTTGGTAACTTCTTTTATTTTTATACTAATTTCATCATTGCTAATTTGAGTTATTTTTTCATAAACCTCTGAATAAATATTAGTTTTAGAAATATTAGAAATATTAGAAATATTATTAATTACATCATCTCTTGTTAATTCTTCTATCTTTAAGGTAGTAAATATATCATAGATAGTTTTTGTATAATCTACTTCTTTTGATAATTCATTATCAAAATAAGCTAATAATTTTCCTAAAATATATCTTTTAATTTTTTCATAAGGATAAATTATACTTGATGTACCAAAAGAGGAATAAAGATAATTTTTATCAGAATAAGGTTGTTTTTTTTGGTTGGTAGTTAAAATAGTATATAAATTATCTTCAGCAGATTTAATTGATGTACCTATTCCTGCAGTTAATAAAACTGTTAAAGATTCTGCTATTGCATCTAAGGTATCGTCTAATCCACCTATAGGGAACTCATTATTTTCATCATCAACTAAGTAGCATACGTCAAACGGTGCTTTATTAGAGATTATTTCTTTATTTTCAGTGTATTTTACTTTATAAGGAGCTTCTATATTTGGGTTCATATAATAATCTATTTCTTTTAGAGTAGCAAATCCATTAGCAAAAATATTTTTTCTTTCGCTTTCGTCTGAAATAGGGAAAGGATGAAAAGCTGTAGGTAAAACCAAGATACCTTTAATCAAACAAGGAGTAGCATTTTCTACCTCTATTACATTCCTTACTAAATAAGCAGTATCTAATAAAATTCCACTACCTGTACCTCCGCATGTAGAAGAAATTAAAAAAACATTTATAGTTTTAGAAACATTGGGAATATTAGCAAATTTCGCTCTTAAAGATTTGACATTCATATCAATTGCATTAAAAATTTTATCGATGTTTTTAAATAGATATAATCTTCCTATAGCTCTAAATTGCTTAGCACCTTCATCTCCTGAAACTACCTTAAAAGGCAAATTAGAAGGGAACCATGGTCTTATAAATTTCGCAGCTTCGCTATCTAAGTTAGTTATAATAGAAGCAACTCCAGGAACTCCTATATTTATATACTCATCTGCAGATAATTCATTTAACATTGGATCATTCCTATCTGAATCTATTACTAAAAATTTTAATAATCCCTTTTCTAATATATCAATAGGAATATTTGTTTTTAATCTATAAACTACTTTTAATCCTGTACCACCTAATCCAATTACTATTGTAGGAATTGTAAATTCCATTGGATTTTACCTCCCTTATTAATTTACTTTTTTATAAAATATTTAAATAGTGAATTCTTATTGTTACTTGAAATTCCAAATTTCATAACATTTACTCCATTCTTAATACTTGTTAAGTCTTTACTAATTCATCTTAACTTTTAGATTAATCTTAAAACTTTTTTAAATTTACTTATAAATAATTTATTATGGGATTTAAAGGGAGATATAGTAACTCTTATATAATCTCCCATATTCATATCACTAGCAGGTCTAACTATTATACCTCTTACTAAAAGCTCATTAAAAACTTTATTAGCATCCTTTACTCTTATAGCTATAAAGTTTGAATAAGTTTTAATATAATCGATTCCAAATTTTTGTTTTAATTTTTCTAATTCAGAATATAGAAAATATTTTTGATTTATTATTAATTTAATTTTTTCTAAAAATATATTATAATTTCTAAGTGCTAAAATAGTAGCTTTTTGAGCTAAAGTATTAACATTAAAAGGTAATCTAATATTATTTAAGGCTTTAGAAATATAATCATTAGTGAAAGCTACCCCAATCCTTAAGCCTGCTAAAGCAAAAACCTTTGAAAAAGTCCTTAAAACTATTAAATTTGGATAATCTTTTAGTAATTCAACTCCATTATGATAATCAGGATTATCCACAAACTCAAAATACGCTTCATCTAAAATTACAATTATGTTCCTACTTAAAGCATAATCTAATACTTTTACTAAATCATCTTTTAAAATTATACTTCCTGTTGGATTATTTGGACTACATATAATAATTAATTTAATAGGATCATCTATCCTATCTAAGTGAGATTTCATATCCTGATATGTTATTTCAAAATCAGGAGAAGGTAAATTATAAGTAATCAGATTAGCTTCAAATAGGTCAGCATCTATATAATAGATAGCGAAAGATGGATGAGGTATAAATATCTTATCTCCTTTTTTTACTAATACTTGATAAATATATCTTATTAATTCTACTGCTCCATTACCTATTACAATATTTTCTTTTTTAACTTTATAAAAATTTTCTAATTCTTTTAATAAATAATATGCACTATCATCGGGATAATAATATATATTTTTTAATTCTTTTTTTAGTTCTTTTATAATTTTTTTATCAATTCCTGCTAAATTTTCATTAGATGCTAATTTAAAAATTTTTACATCTTTATTTTTAAAAATTTCTCTTTTGATTTCTTCTATTGGTTTTCCTGCTTTATATCTATTTAAGTTTATAAATTTATCTTCTATTATTTCTTTTAGGTATCTTTCGAAGTTATTTGAGTTATTAATTCTCATATTTTTTTTATTGTTTTAAATTATAATTTTAATTTATTCAATTTATTTGAAATTTATTTAATTATCAGTGCTTTACTATTACCATATAAAAAAACAAAAGCAGAAGGAATATAAAGATTAGTATTTAATACTTTTTGTATGTAATCTTTAGAGTAGTAAGTAGTTAATTTGGATGAAAAAATTTTATAATCTAAATTTATTTTTTGTAATTCATTTACTAAATTTGAATATTTCTTAGATAAAAAGTAATTATAAGAAACTAAATAAATATAGGCAATTAGGAGAAAAAAATTTAGTAACATTAAAATGAACATTTTTAGTTTATTATAAATAAATTTGATTTGCTCTTTAGTTTTTTGGGCTTCTTCTTTTAATGACTTTTCATCTACTTCCCAAAATATCATTTTTATAAATTGTTATTTTAGTTATTTTTTTATCATTTTAAGTAGTTCAGCTTGTAAAACCCTACTTGCTTCAGGTCCAACTTTAGTATATCTTAAATTACCATCTTTATCTACTATAAATAGAGATGGTATATACTTAGCTCCGAAATTTTTACCTATATAATAATTATTATCTAATAAAACAGGATAATTTATTCCATTTTGCTTTATAAAACTAATTATATCATTCTTACTACCGCTGCTATTTGATAAAAAACTAAAAAATACAACATTATCTTTTAATCTATTTAGTTTAGGATAATCTTGATTAAATTTAATTAATTCAGGTATAGATTTCCTACACGCAGGACACCAAGTTTCCCAAACCTCTAATACCATATATTTACCTATGTAATCTTTTAATTTAACTTCTCTATTATTAGTTAAATCGAGCATAGCAGGTGCATTTTTTAGGATCTCTAAATAGCTTGAAGCATTTGATTTATTATTATTTAATACAAAAAATATAATTATGGCTAAAATTATTACTGAATTTAAAAAAGCTAAAAATAAATTTTTTCTCATTTTATTATTCCCCTTTCTTTAATTATTTTAAACAATAAATTTAAACAATAAATAGTAATTAAAATACTTCACATTTTATTATTATATAAATTAGATATTATTCCTTTTTATAAAAATTTGTTATATTTATAAAAATTTGTTTAGAGATAATTAAAGGGGTTAACAGGATTTCCATTAATTCTTACTTCAAAATGTAAATGGGGACCAGTAGAATTACCTGTTGAACCTACATATCCTATAATTTGCCCTTTAGATACATATTGACCTACTTTTACAATTATAGAAGAACAATGTGCATACAAAGTGGAAACTCCATCTCCATGATCTATAATAATACAATTACCATATCCATCATAATATGATGCAAGTATAACTCTTCCAGATTCAGCTGCATAAATAGGTGCTCCATAAGGTGCTCCTATATCTATACCAGAATGAAACCTTGTAGTTCCATAAATAGGATGAACTCTATATCCAAAATATGAAGTAATCAGATTAGAAGTAGTGGGCCAAAGTAATCTACCACCAGAATATCTTAAATTCCGATTTAAAGATTGACTTTGGATAATATATCTTTGTAATTCTTCGTATTTTTCTTTTTGGATATCTTCATAGTAATCTATATCCTGCTTAGTTTTTGCTATCTCTTCGTTATATTTAGCTAATAGCTCTCTTCTTTTTTCTAATAAGGAATTATAATATTTTTGCTGCCTATTTAGTTCAGTTTTATATTTAGCAAGCTTAACTTTTTCTTCATTTAACAGTTTAGTATTTTTTTCTAATTCAATATATTCCTGAGAGAGAGATTTAATTAATTTAATATCTACTGTTATAGTTTCTTTTATTAGGTATAAAGTATCTAATAGTACATCTGAAGAAGATATGTTAAAAATAAATAAAACCCAATTCCCTGTATAATTTAGTGCTATATTTAATTTTGCGTCTATGATAGTTTGTAAAACCTCTATCTTTTGCTTATTTTTTTTTATTTTATTTTTATATTCCTGGATTTTGAAATTTATATTGTTAATTTTCTTGTTAATATATTTTATTTGGGATTCATATTGTATTATTTTGGTCCACGTATCATTCAATTGTTTTTCTAAGTCTTTTTTAGCTAAATTTTGATAATATAATCTTTTTTTTGATTCTTTTAATTTTTGGTTAATAAGATTTAATTCTTTTTTTATTTCATTTACATCCTTACCTAAAATGCTATTATTATATAAGAATAAAAAATAACATGTGAAGAAAAATAATATAATAATAAAATTATTTCTCATTGTTTTACTAAAAATTAAATTATATTTATATATAAAATTTTATTCTCCTTGAATAAGTTTTTTTAAGTATCTCTCAATAGTATTAGAGGTTATAAATATAATCGATATGAAAGAAACTAAAAACACATAGTTTCTAATAATATTTAGGTAATCAGATGATATTAAAGAAATAAAAGAAGCATTAGAAAAAATCCAGTTAGAAAATAAATTATAAAAAATTTTAACAAAATAAAATGCAAATAAATTGGATATAATTAATATGATTATACCTTCAGTAATAAGAGGATATTTAATAAACCAATTGGGAGCACCAACTAAATGCATTATTCTTATTTCATTTCTTCTAGCTAATATCGTCATTTTTACTGTGTTTGATATTATCGTTAATATTCCAAAAGATAACAAAACTATTATAAATATAAATATTTTATTAAAGATATCCATAATTTTGGATAATTTTTGGATATATTCCTGCCAATAATTTACTTCTTTAACTCCCTTTATATTTTTAAGCATTTTAGCTACTTCATCTATTTTTTGGGGATCATTTACTTTTACATATACTATATTCGGTAAAGGATTAACTATTAAATCCTTTGAAATATTTATATTCAATTCTTTTTCTATTCTTCTTAAGGCTTCATTTGAAGAAATATATTGTATATTTATAACTCCACTTATGCTTTCTATTTGGTATATAACTTCTTTAATCTGACTTCCTTTAACGCTTTTATCTAAATATACATGAATAGTTAATTGATTTATTATCTTTTTTTGAAGATTTTCAATATTAAAATAAAGGACTAATAATAGATATAAAACTAAGAAAGATAAAGAAGTAGTAGTTAAAGCACTAAAAAACATCCCTAAATTTTTAGAAATACTATTTATAACTTCTTTTGTAAAGGAAATTAAAAGTGTCTCTATATACTTCATAATAAACTCACTAAAATAAGTAAAAAGGTCTTATAAACAATGAATATTATATTATAAAACTATTCTAAGATATATAAATAGAGTTTATAAAAAAAATTATATAAATTAGAAAACAAAGGTTAATTAGTAGTAGCAGATTTTGTTTTTTCTTCAATAAAATCGACTATATCTTTAACTGTTAATATTTTTTGGCTTTCTTCTTCAGAAATTTCTACTTTAAATTCTTCTTCAAATTTCATTAATAATTCAACTAAATCAAGTGAATCAACACCTAAGTCATCTACTAAAGAAGAATCTTCTTTTATATCGGTTTCATTAACAGATAATTTTTCTATCAATATTTTTTTTACTTTTTCAAATATCTCTTGTCTATTCATACTATTCCTCCTTTTTATTTATTTTTTGTTTATTTATTTAGATAAATTTTATTTAACTAATTCTTCATTCCAGTTAGGCATACAAACTTTTCCAGGGTTATCGAATACATATTTACAAGCTTTGAAAGTTCTTAAAATTTCCTTAGTATTCCTACCCACAGAGTAATCATTAATACTAATATGTACAACAACTCCGTCTGGATTAACAATTATGGTTCCTCTTCGGGATAATCCTGTATTTTCGTCATATGTTCCTAATTTACAGGTAATAGAATGATTAGAATCAGATAGCATGGGGAAAGCAATGTTTGACATTTCAGGAGTATTTTCGACCCATGCTTTTAAAGTATAAACGCTATCAGTAGAAACGCTAAATAATTGAGCTCCTAATTTTTTATATTCATCTTCATCTTTAGCTAATTCTATCAATTCATTTTGACAAACCCCAGTAAATGCTGCAGGATGGGAAACTATAATTAACCACTTCCCTTTATAATCTTCTAAATTAACTTCTTTTATTTCTTTATTATGATAAGCTTTTGTTTTAAAATAACCAAATTTATCTCCTACTTTATACATCCTTATTTACCCCCTTGTTTTTTTAATATCATTACCTAAATTAGTACTAAATTAGTACAATTTTATATTTCTATATTTCTTTATTTATTTCCTTTTTGTTATGATTCTTTACGTGTTTAAAAAGGATATTAGTATAAAAGAAATTAATTATAATATATACATAAAATACATAAAAAAGAAAATTAAAGGAGAAGGAATTAAAATGAGACTATATAATACTTTAGCAAATAAAATAGAAGATTTTAAAGAGATAGAAAAAAACAAAGTTAAAATTTACTGTTGTGGTCCTACTGTTTATGATTATCCTCATATAGGGAACCTAAGGACATTTTGTGTTGTTGATTTTTTAGTTAGAACATTTGAGTATTTTAATTATGAAGTTCTATATGTTATGAATATAACTGATGTAGACGATAAGATAATAAAAAATATACTAAAACAAAAAATTAGCTTAAAAGAATATACTTCAAAGTATGAGAGAATATTTTTTGAAAGTATAGAAAAGTTAAACATAAGAAAAGCTAATTACTACCCAAGGGCTACAGAACACATAAATGAGATGGTAGAGATAATAAAGAAATTATTAGAAAAAGGTATAGCATATATAGCAGAAGATGGTAGCATATATTACTCTATTAGTAAATTTAAGGATTATGGAAAATTATCAAAAATAAGGATAGAAAATTTAAGAGCTGGGGCAAGGGTAAATGTTGATGAATATGATAAGGAAAATTTAGTAGATTTTGCTTTATGGAAAGCTTATAATGAAAATGACGGAGATGTTTATTGGGAAACAGAGATAGGTAAAGGGCGTCCAGGATGGCATATAGAATGTAGTGCTATGAATAGAAAATATCTAAATCAACCGTTTGATATACACGCTGGAGGGATAGATCTTATCTTTCCTCATCATGAAAACGAGATAGCTCAATCAGAAGGAGCTTTTGAAACTCCTTTAGCTAATTACTGGTTCCATGTTAATCACTTAATAGTAGAAGGTCAGAAAATGTCTAAATCGTTAGGAAATATAATAACTATTAAAGATATTGATAACCCTTTGGCTCTTAGGCTGCTTTATTTACAAACTCATTATAGAAATAAGCTTAATTTTACCTTTGAAAACTATAATGGTTCTAAAACAGCTTTAAATTCATTATTGGCTTTTAGTAATAATATTTTTGATATAATGACATATTTTCATTTCCAAAAAAATGAAAATATCTCTATAAACTCAAATATAAAACAAATAGTGGATAATTATATCCAGGATTTTGAATTATCTTTAAAAGATGATTTAAATACACCTAAGGCTATCTCCTTGTTATTTGAATTAATGAATTCTATAAATGTAATAATTAATAAAAATCCAAAACAAATAAACTATTTTGATGCAGAATATATATTTAATGCTATTAAAAAAACTGATAGAGTTTTTGGATTAAAATTAACTGAATTTGAGGAAATACCACAAGAAATAAAAGATTTAATGTTCAAAAGGAATGAATTTAGAAAAAATAAGCAATATGAACAGGCAGATAATATAAGAAATGAAATATTAAATCGAGGATATATGGTGGAAGATACTGCATGGGGAAGCAGAGTTAGAAAAAAAATTTAAAAAAAAATATTTAATGCTAAAGATTAGTTATATTCATAATATTAAGTTAATAAACGAAATTATCAATAAATTTAGAGAATATATTTTTTTATTAAATCTAAGTGAGAGTAATAAAGAAAAAATTAAATACTATAAAAGGAAAATAAGATTTTTACAAGATTTTTTTTATTTTCTCATCAATCAGAATCCATCTTTTAATTTAGAAAATTTTTTGGATTTTAAAAAGATAGATAAAAATATTTATCAAAAAATATTAGAAATAAAGGATCAAGGAATTTTTAAAAATTTCTATAGGATTTTATTTAAAAATATTTTAATTCAAATATTCTCTAAATTGGAACTTGAAAATATATTTTACAATAATGAAATAGATCTAATAGATAAAATTATAAATAAAAATTTAAATAATTTTGAAAAAATTTTAAGAGAATTTGAAATATTTACTTTAAGAGAATTGAATATAAAACTAAAATACTCTAAAAATTTTAAATTAGGATTTTTAAATTTTTTTCTTGATATATTTAATGACTCTTTAGAAAAGGAAATAAATAAATATATAAAAAGCTCAATAAATATAATTATAAAAGAAGCAATTCGAAAATTAATAGATTTGTATTATTTTCAAGATAATTTTTTTTATGAGATATATTTTAAATTTAAAGAAATAAAAAATTATTTAAATGAAAAGAAGATTGATTTTATAATAACTAATTCAATATCTCGATTTGACTTAAATATAAATGAAATAACTTTTATCATATATAATAAATCGATTAATTTTAGAGAATTTATAAAAGAATTGGCATATAATTTAAATTTAAATATTTACAAAATGGAAAATCAAAAATTAATAGGAGATGACTATATATTTAAGGTTTATTTTTATGAACTAAAAGTACCTATAATTTTCTTGTTTTCAAGTAAAATTTTCAATATTTTAATATATGATTTGTATTTTACTTATAAAAATACAATAAATGAAGAAATTTTTTTTAAAGAAATTCTTAAAATAAAAAACTATATTTTTTTAAGAAATTTTATTAGATCCTTTAGTAAAACTATTGAATATAAAAAACTAAAGGAAAAATTTAATAACATAAAGGATTTAAAAAATGGAAAAATTTACGAAATGTTTTATAGTTATTTTAATTTGAATTATATACCTCCTGAACTTTCTGATTATCCAAATATAATTGAAATATCTAAAAATCAATCTTTTTCTGAATTAGTTAATATAGAAGATATAAAGGGAGATTTACATGTACATACTAATTTATCTGATGGACTTAATTCTATTGTTGAAATTGTTAATTATGTAAAGTTATATAAAAAAAATTACAGATATATTGGTATATCAGATCATATAAATTATTTAGATTTAAATAAGATAAAGGAGCTAAAAGATTATATAAAAAATAATTTGAATTCAAAAGATTTGGAAATATTTTTAGGAGTAGAGGAAAATATAGATGAAAATGGATATCTATATTATCAAAAGTTAGATTCTAATTTAGATTTTATAAATAATATAGATTTTATTAATGCTTCAATTCATTCTAATTTAAATTTACCAGAAGATCAACAATATAGTAGATTAATAAAAGTAATTAAAGGTAATAATTCCAAGGTATTAGTAATTTCTCATTTAACTACAAGGATTTTGGGAATAAGGGATCCTATAAATTTAAACCTAAATAAAATCCTAAATATTATTAATGAATTGAATAAAAAAGATAAATACATAGAAATAAATTGCCATTTAGATAGATTAGATGTAGATTATAATATTTTAAGGGAGTACAGGCTAAAATATAATATATCTCCAAAAGTGGTTATATCTACAGACAGTCATAATGTTAATCATTTAGATTATATGGAATTTGGGGTAAAGTTAGCTAGGAAAGCACTAATTTATAAAAATGATATTTTAAATACTAAAGAAAGAGTTCTTTAAAAATTATCTTTAAAAAAATTATTTTTAAAAATTAAATTTTCTATTTGTTTTTTGTAAGGAATTTGTAAAAAAAATTATAATATAAAAAATGTGAAAGGAGGTAATAAAATGAAAAAAAATAAAAAAATATTTCTAAATTTGAAAATTTTAATATCTATTTTAATAATATTTATAATGATTAATATTACTTTAATAAGTTTAACTTATTCAAAAGAGATAGAATTAACTTTTTGGCATACCTTTAACGAAAAATCTCTAAAAGGAAAAGTTATAAATAAATTAATAAATGATTTTAATAATTCTAATGTTATGGTAGATGGTGATAAGATATTTGTAAAAGGTGTGTATAAAGGTTCTAAAGATAGATATTCTAATCCTTATATAACGTTATTTAACGAATTAGTAAGAGGTGGTGTTAAAGGTGAGTTACCTGATTTAAGTTTTGCTTATGAAAATTGGATTCTACAGTTTAACCAAGTGGGTTTAGTTAAAGATTTAAGTCCATATGTTAATAAAGATAAAGAATTAAATGAATATATAAATAATTTAATCCCTGCTTTTAAACAATCTGCATATGTAAATCAGAAAGTATTAAGTATTCCTTATAACAAAAGTATCTATGTTTTTTATTATAATAAAAAGTATATTAGCAATATGGATTTAACAGATTTAAATTTTGAAGATTTTATTTCATATTTAAAGGAATTAAGAGCAAAATTAAATAAACCACCTTTGTATTTAGAGCCTAATGAAGATACTTTTATTATAACTTATTTATTAATTTCTAAGAAGGATTTCTTTAAGAATGAAGATAATGAATTAAATCCTATATTTTTACCTGAAGAGGCTAAAAATATAATAAATCTAATAAAAGAATTGAAATCTCAAGGATTAGTAAAAATAACAGATAATTCTTATAAAGATTTCTTAGCTAATGAAGCTCCTATGATATTATCTACTTCAAGTAGATATGTAGATTTAATGAATAAGAAGGATGGTTTTGATTTTGGAATTTCTTCTTTACCTTCTAAGAATGGGTATATCCATGTAGCTGGTACTAATTTAATTGTACTTTCTAAGGACATAAAAAAAGAAAAGGCAGCTATAGAATTTATAAAATTCCTAATTAGGAAACCTAATTTTACTTATATGTTAATAAATACAGGTTATATACCTACAACACATGATTTATTAATTTATAAAGAATATCAAGATTACTTGGATAAAAATCCTGGATATAAAAATGTTTTAAGCTATAGTTTAGATAGATTGTATTTGCAGCCGCCAGTATGGGCTTGGGAAAATGTAAGATGGTATCTTAATGAAACAATGTTTAACATTTTTAAAAGTAATAGTGATATTAACGAAGAAGTATTAAAGCTTCATTCTAAGGTAATTCAAATACTATCTAATCAGAATTTAATAAAAAAATATGAATCTGTGAATTAATTTTATATAAATATATAAATTATTTTTAAAAGAGGGGGGATATTTTATGCCTAAAAATGTTCAGAAGTCAGTTAAATTAAATAAAAAGCAAAATAGAACTCTCAAAAATAACGAAAAAAATACTACCAAATTGAATAAAAAAATAAAAAAAATATATGAAGATACTGTGAATCAAATAGAAAATTATTCAGAAATTGAAAACTTAGAACTTGAAGAATTAGATGATTTTGAAGAATTAGGTAATTTAAGTATAGAAGAATTACTAAAGAAGGAATTTAAGAATATAATAAGAATATGTGATATTTGTGGTAGTGAAATGAATTTAGATATAGATTCTGAAAAATTTGAAATTTTTGTATGTAATAACTGTGGATATAAAATAAAAATAGATAATAATTTATAGATAATATTTTTGTAGATAATATTTTAAAATGTTAGTTGAGAGGTTATTAAAAAAGGAGGATATAGGGTATGCCAAGAATAATAAAATTAGATAAAAAAGAACCGTATTTAATAGAAATAGAAAATAAAAAAGTATGGATATGTAGTTGTGGATTATCTTCAAAACAACCTTATTGTGATGGTAGTCATAAATTAGCTAAAGATGAAGATGATAATAAATTATATTTATATAACGAGCAAAAAGAAAGAAAGATAGTTAAAGAAATAAAAGTTGAAGAATAAATAAAATAAAAGGTATTAAAAATGTTAATATTTGAGTTGTTAGAGAATATGCATAATATAGGTGCTTCTGATTTGCATTTAGGAGTAGGTTCTCCTCCTATTTTTAGGATAAATGGGAAATTAAAAGCTCTTAATTTTCCCCCCCTTACTAATGATATTATTAGAAGTATGATGTATACTTTATTAACTTCTGAACAAATAGAAGAGTTTGAAAAGAAGAGAGAATTAGATTTTTCTTATACTTTAGAAAAGGTAGGAAGATTTAGAGGAAATTTATATTTCCAAAGAGGAACAATAGCAGCTGCGATAAGAGCTATCCCTTTACAAGTTAAAACAATTGAAGAATTAAATTTACCAGAAATTCTAAAAGAATTTGCTTCTAATGAAAGAGGTTTTATATTAGTTACTGGTCCTACAGGTGTAGGTAAGTCTACTACTTTAGCGGCTATGATTGATTACATTAATTCTAATTTTTCAAAGCATATAATTACCTTAGAGGATCCTATTGAATATGTTCATATAAACAAAAAATCTATTATACATCAAAGAGAAATAGGAGTAGATTCATTAAGTTTTAGAGATGCTTTAGTACATGTACTAAGACAAGATCCTGATGTAATATTAGTTGGAGAAATAAGGGATACAGAAAGCATTAGTTTAGCTTTAACTGCTGCTGAAACTGGGCATTTAGTTATGTCTACTTTACATACTTTTGGAATAGTTAACACTATTGATAGAATAATAGATGTATTTCCAGCTAATCAACAAAATCAAGTTAGAACCCAATTAGCTAATATCTTAACAGGATGTATTTCTCAAGTTTTGGTGCCTACTATTGATAATAAATTAATAGTGGCATATGAGGTGGTGGTAGCTACTCCTGCTGTTAGGAATTTAATAAGAAAAGGTGAGCATCATCAATTACAAAATGTATTATACACTGGTAAAGAAAGTGGGATGATAAGTTTAGAAAGTAGATTAGTAGAATTATTTAAAAAAGGAATAATAACAAAAGAAGTAGCTTATAGATATGCACTAAATAGAGAAGTTATTGCTAGATTAATTGAATAATTAATTAATTAAATTTAAATAATTAATAAATAATTAAAATTTAAATAATTAAAGGGGTTTTAAATTTTATGAAAGCTATAGCAAAAACAGAATTAAAAAAAGGGTTATCTATTATAGAGGTTAGTGAACCGACGGATACTCAAGATAATGAGGTAATCATTGAAATAGAAAGGGTTTCTATTTGTGGAACAGATTTACATATATATCATTGGGATTCTTGGGCTAGTAATAGAATAAGTATTCCTAAGATTATAGGGCATGAAGGATGTGGAAAAATTGTAAAATTAGGTAAAAATGTTAAGAATTTTAATATAAATGACAAAGTAGCTTTTGAAAGTCATATATATTGTAATCAATGTTATCAATGTAAAACGGGTAAGAAACATATTTGTAATAATTTAAAGGTTTTAGGGATAGATGTTAATGGATTATTTACTAAATACGTAAAGGTTCCATCAGAAATTTTATGGAAACTAAGTGATAATGAGAAGTTAAATAGATATGCACCTATTCTAGAACCGTTAGGTAATGCAGTTCATACTGTATCTAAGGTTGATGTTAATTCAAGGTATGTAGCGATTTTTGGTGATGGTCCTATAGCATTGTTTTTACTACAATTAGTTAAAATTTTTGGAGCTTCTAAAATATTTTTAGTTGGTATTAGTGAATATAGATTAACTATTGCTAAAAAATTAGCAAAAGAATATAACAATGTTTTTATTTTAAACGATAAAGAACAAGATATATTTGACTTTATTAATAAGGAAACTAAAGGAAGAAAAATAGATATAGTTTTTGAAATGTCGGGTAGTGAAATAGCATTAAAAAAATCCTTAAATGTTTTAACTTATGGAGGAAAATTAGTGGCTTTTGGGATCTTAGCAAATTCTATTAATTTTGATTATAATGAATTAATATTTAAATCTATTGATATTGTTTCAATAAATGGCAGGTTAATTTTTGATACCTGGTATAAGTTACAAGATCTAATTGAAAATAATCTATTAAACATAGATGATATAATAACTCATGAATTTGAGTTAAGTGAGTATGAAAAAGCATTTGATATTTTACTAAAAAAAGAAGGGTTAAAAATAATTTTATATAATAATCTTTGAAAAAAATCTATTAATCCAAAATTAATTTGCTTCTTTTAGTTTTTAATTAATTATTATGAGTAAAGGAATTATTTTTTTATAGTATTATTAAAATTAAGATATGTTATATATGTTTTATAGGAAAATATTTACTATAATTATAACTATAATTGCAGTTATAAAAATAATGCTCATTTTTTCAGATTTATCATATGGATATAAGAGGAACGAATATACCTTTAGTTATGAATATTTAAATCCAGAAAAAGATTATGGATATTATAAAACAATTACTTTTAGACATTTTAATAAGATAAATAACACTACTACGATATTTGTGGAGAATTATTATTTTAGTAGAAAAATAGAAGGGGAAGGGTATTTAGTAAATTTTGGAGCTTATAAGGATTGGTCTAGGAATTTATACACTTATACTTCTATATCAAAAGGAACAAGAAGTAATTACTTACCAGATTTTAGAATAGATAATGAATTCTTTTTTAAAACATTAAGACAAAAGAATTTAGTATTTTCTTTAAGTACAGCTTATATGAGATATTACAGTAATAGCAATGATTTTATAGTGGGATTAGGTTTTATTTATTACGCTCCTAAATGGAATTTCACTTATAAACATTTAATAAATAATAGTAATCCTGGGAGTGTAGTATCACATACTGATTTATTTTCCTTAGGTATTGGAGAAGAAAAAAAATCATATTTATATTTAACTTATACTTCAGGTAATCAAGCATATTTAGCTACATATTTACCAACCCCTACTTTAGTAAATAATAATTCATATAGCTGTATGATAAACTATAGAAAATGGTTTGATAATAATAACGGGATAATTTTAGAATATAGCTATTTGAAATTAAAAGATACATTTGAAAAAAACGGTTTTACAATAGGATTTTTTAATGAATATTAAAATTTAATTATGAATTTTAAAAATTATAAAGAAATAGAACAATTGTATCAAGAAACGTTAAAAAGATATCTTAATTATCATAGATACGCTAAAATAATTAAATTTAAGTCTGGTTTATTTTATTTTAGTTTATTAATTACAATTTTGTTATATTTACACTTAATAATTGTAGATATAGAAAATATTAATGATTTTTTCATTCAAAAATTGAGCTTACTATTTGATAATTACAAAATAGAGAGTTTTGAATTTATAAAATTATGGTTTATTGGCATAAATTTAAAATATTTGGTAGTCCCTAGTAAATACCCCACTAAAGATTTCATATTATATAATTTAATAGCATCAGGAATAATTTTAGTAATTTTAAATTTTTTTAAAAGGATTCCATTAAATATAAAGGTATCGTTAGTTTTTGTTATAATTCCATTAGTAATATCTTGTATTTATTTTTATTTTTTTGAGTATTATTTTCCTTATGATATAAATGATTTTTCTATACTTTACTTACAATTACAAACGGGAATATTAATTTTTATTCCCATTTTACTATCTGTAATTTTATCAATATTTAATTTTAGTATATTTTTAGTGTTTTCAAATTTAATAGTAATATTAATAACAATTGTATATAGTATAATATTTGGATACTTGAGATATGCTGTATTTTTATATATTTTAAGTAATTATAGTTACTTATATATGGCTAATTTATTTTTTACGTTTGGGCCGTTTTTAGATTTTTTATATATTTCTGCTATCTACTCTATATATATTTCTATTATTGCAAAATACTACAAAGATATAAAATATTATAAATTTGTCCAATGATGTTAAAAATATTTATTTTTATTTTAAAAGTGTATTTAATATTTTTAATGATTATATTAATAATTTATGCTATAAGGCATATATTTTTTACATTAAATAGGTCAATAGGAGCTCAGAGGATAGCTTATCACGATATAATGGATTCGGATTTACCTAAGGTAACAATCTTAGTACCGATGCATAATGAAGAGAAGGTTATAAACAATATATTAAGTTCTTTAATAAATGTAGATTATCCAAAAGATAAGTTAGAAATAATACCAATAAATGATCATTCTACTGATAAAACCAAGGAAATACTGGATTCATATGCTTCAAGATATAGTTTTATAAAACCTTATCATAGATATAAAGGTCCAAGAGGTAAACAAAATGGGATAAATGAAGCAGTAGACATAGCCCAAGGGGATATAATAATAGTATATGATGCTGATTATATAGTACCTAAGGGACAAATTAAAGATATGATAAAAGCTTTTATAGATCCTGAGGTTGGTGCTGTTATGGGTAGAGTTATACCCTATAATTTTAATAAAAATTTACTAACAATGATGTTAGATTTAGAAAGAAGTGCTGGATATCAAGTAGATCAACAAGCAAGATATAATTTAGATTTAATTCCACAATATGGGGGTACTACTGCAGCTTTTAGAAAAGATTTATTTATAAAACTTGGGAAATTTGATCCTAATGTATTAGCAGAGGATACAGAATTAACTTTTAAACTATACCTTAATGGTTATAAAGTATTATATACAAATAGATTGGAAGCATTAGAAGAGGCACCTGAGGATTATATTGTAAGGGCTAAACAAATAAGAAGATGGTCTAGGGGACATAATCAAGTTATGTTTAAATATTTAATTCCTTTGATAAAATCAAACAGAATAAAGTTAATTACTAAAGTAGATGGTATTTTTTTATTATTAATTTATGCTATTCCTTTTTTTACTTTGGTGGGATATTTAGATTCTTTAATTTTATTTTTTTTAGGGGAGATGTCAATAGTGATTAATTATTTGTTTTTATTAGCTGTTTATGGGTATAATACTTTTGGGAATTTTGCCCCGTTTTATCAAATAGGTACTGCTGCCTTCTTAGATGGTAGAATACAATCTATTAGAATACTACCACTGTTTATTACTGTGTTTTTATTTAATATGTATTATACTTCCTTAGGTTTTATAGATGCTATTATAGATTTAATAACTAAAAGGACAGTAAAATGGGAAAAAACTGAAAGATTCTTTGATAAATCTGTTAATATTAATAATAAAAATAATAGTGAAATGAAAAAAATATAAAAATATGTTATTTAATTTAATACAATTTTTAATTAATAACAATTTAGGTAATTGGAATTTTATTTTTATATTATTTATCATTTTATTAGTTATTCCTTTCATAATTCCTTTATATGAAATTATAAGGAAAAAAGAGCAAAAATTAGAAGTTAATTTGTTATATACTAAACAACCTGATTATTTTGGTAAAGAGTTCCTTAAATTAATGGATTGTTCGCTTAATAATTATTTAAAGAAATATAGAAATTGGGAGTCATTAAATAAGATACAAAATCTTTATTTAGATTTAATTTTATGTGATAAAAGAAAAGAAAAGATTTTTATATCTGATCATTTTTACAATATTTACAAAATTCTAAAACCTAAAAATAACCTTGTAGATATAATTATAATAAATAAGAAAGAGCTAAATTTAAATAAGGAATGTTATTTTTTAAAAGAGTTTATAGCAAATGATAATTTGGAGATATCGTCTAAATGTGAATTTAATTCATTAATAGTAAAGGGGAATTTAATTTTAAATCCCAATTCATCTACTAAGATACATAAATATCTTCATGTAGGGGGAGATATTTTTATAGAAGCACCTTTAGATGTTGAATTATCTATATTTTGCGAAAATAATATATATATTAATTCATATGTTTCTTTTAAGAGGATGTTTGCAAAAGAAATCTTAACCAAAATAACTAATCAATTTGAATATTTAGATGAAAAAAATTATTTAGATTATAAAAGAAATATTAATATAAAAGGTAGTATTAAAGTAGACGGAAATTTAGAAATTAAAGATAAAAATAAATACATAATAATAGATGGGAATTTAATTAGTAATGGAAATATAATAATAGATGGAGATGTATGGGTAAAAGGGAATGTATTTTCTCAAGAAAACATAGAGATATATAATGGAGTAATAGTAGGAGAAAAGGGGAAATATAAATCAATAGTAGCTAGAAAAAAAATAACCTTAGGACCTAATATAAAAGTATATGGATATATACATTCTGAATTAATTTCATCTTATAAAGCATAATATAATAATTATGAATCAAATAAAATTAAGAAATAATCAAAAATTAATGTTTTTTTTCATATTTTTTTCTTTAGTAACAATTTTAATATTATCAATAATTCAAAAAACAAAAGAGGAAATAAATTTTCAAAATAATTTAATAAATACAATAAATTCACAATTAATTACATTAATAATATATAATAAGCAAAGTATAAAAAATAACGAATACATCCTACAGGCGTACAATCAAGTTTTAAAAGAAGAGGGAATAAATTATCTAAACATTAGCGATATTGATTTTATAAAAATTTATAATAAAATAGATAAAAATAAAATATTAGCTATAATATTTCCAGATAATATAAATAGATATCTAAATCCTGAAATATATTTTAATATAAAAGATTATTTATATAATAGTGGGAATATATTTATAAGTTATGATGTGGGAACCAAAAACCTAAATGAAACTTATAAAGAAAAAGCAATATTTACTGATCTTTTAGGTATTAATTATATAACTTATAATATAAATAAAGAAAATTCATTTTTATTTGAAGAAATACAGATAATAGATCCTGAATTTATAAATTATCCTAAAAATATGTTATCAAAAGACAATTTAATAATCCAAACTTATAAATATGGTCCTAAAAAGTATTATATTTCTAAAGTCCAAATTCTTAATAATGATAATTTTAATAATGATAATATAAAAATAATAGCTATAAGTAGTAAAAGTAAGATACCTTTTATATTATTAAAAAAAATAAATGGAGGTAATATATATTATGTAAATACCCCTTTAGGATATTTAAAGGTATATGCTGATGATAAAATATTAAGATTAAATTTAAAAGCTTTTTTAAATAAGGTAGTCAAAATTCCTTACTTATCAAAATTACCTAATAATAAACCAGTAATTATTCTTAACTATCATATAGATTCAAATGCCGATTGGAAATCAATAGAATATATGTATAATAATAATTTGCTTAGAAAAAGAATAAAAGCATCATTTCATATAACGGCTGGTGATTTTAGAGATAAAGAGGGTGATAATTTAGGTTTTGATGCTCAAAATAGAGGTAGGAAGTATGTTGAATTATTAAAAGATTTTGGAGAGATAGGATCTCACGGTGGCTGGGCTCATAATTATTTTTCTTATCACATACTGTATAATCCTAATGATCCTAATTTGTATGATTTTATAAAAAAATATATAAAGAAAAATAATGAAGTTTTAGAAAGTATAGTGGGATATAAAATAGTAGAATATTCGGCACCTAATGGAGTTTATCCACAACCTTTAAATACTAAAATATTAGAAGAATTAGGGATGATTTGTTATTATTATACTGGAGATATGGGAAGTTGTCCTAATCTAACTTTTTATAATTCTAAAAAAGTATCCAATAAAGTATTAGCTTTCCCCGTTTTTGCATATAGAAATTTAGTGTCTTTAGGAGAAATGAAAAGAAATAATATACCTAAATCTGAAGTTCTTGATTTTCTTATTTATATTATAAACCATATTATTCAATCGGAAAATGTTATTTTATATTATACCCATCCTTACGATATTTTTAATTATCCTGATGAATTTAAAAAATTTATAGATTATATAGAATATCAAGTTAATATGGGGAATATACAAACATTAACAATGAAAGAATATACAGAATTTTTCTTTAATTTATTAGATACCAAATATATTTTTAATATTGAAAATAATAGAATATTTTTAGAGATAGAGAATAGTAATAGTTTAAAAGATTTAGCTTTTGTAATTCCGATAAAATTTGTTTCCTTAGAATTTATTAACAAAAATAAAAAATATTTAAATAAAAGAAATGTTAAGATAATAAAGAAAGGAGATAAATATATATTAATTTTTGATTCAGATTCTAAGTATCAAAAATTGATTTTAAAAAACTAAATTTATTAATATAGAAGGTAAAATTAAAATAATATAGAATAAGAAAAATAGAATAAGGGCCTCTAGCTCAGGTGGTTAGAGCGTACCCCTGATAAGGGTAAGGTCTCTGGTTCGAGTCCAGAGAGGCCCATTAGCTTCTTTAAAAAATTAAAAATTAAAGAAATGAAGCCTCTAAACTTAATAAAATCTCGTTAAGTAATATTTAATTTTAGATTGTTTTTATATATTTATAGATGTCTGGATAATCAAAGGGTTTAAAATTAAAGACGCTTTAATTTAATCCTTTAAAGAGATAAAAGCTTTACTAAAGCAGGGAGCTACACATTCTATAAGGTAAAGTATTTTGATTATGTAAGATAGAGTTTTATAGTTAATTTTATTTTATTGGTTAATTTTATATGGAAAGTAAGGTAAAGCAAGATAATAATTTATTGAAAGATAAAGCAATAAAGGAGTTAATAAAAATAGAAGGGGAAATAAGGAATTGTAAGTTATGTAATTTAAGTCAAAATAGAACGAATGCTGTACCTGGTAGTGGAAATTATAAAGCAAAGTTAATGATAATAGGAGAAGCTCCTGGAAGAAATGAAGATTTACAAGGTCTACCTTTTGTTGGACAGGGAGGAAAACTCTTAGAACAAATGCTAAATGAAATAAATATTAAAAGAGAAGAGGTATTTATAACAAATGTTATAAAATGTCGTCCCCCAGAAAATAGGGATCCTACTGATGAGGAAATAAACGCATGTAAGCCATATTTATTTAAACAAATACAATTAATTAATCCTAAAATAATTTTATTATTAGGTAAATATTCTTTAAAAACTATTTTAAACATAAATCTAAAGATAACTTACTTAAAAGGTAGGATCTTTATAAAAGATGATAGGTATATATTTTGTACTTATCACCCAGCTTTTATATTAAGGAATTATTCTAAATACATAGAGGAATATAGGTATCATTTTAATATCCTTAAATCCTTATTAGAAAAAATAATTTAGATAACTAAAGATGTTTAACTACAATTATTTTCAAAGCAGATATTTTTTAGTACAAACTAATTACAAAAATTTTCTAAAAAATTATGAAATAATTGATTTATATACTTTAAGATCTTTAGTAAAAACAAACCAAAAGCTTAATAATCTATTTAATCCATTATTTTTAAACATATATAATTTTATTTTGAACTATCCTTTAAATGTAAAAATATTTTTTTTTACTACAGATAGTAACACTCCCCTATTTAATATACATTTTAAATATATAAATCAAGTAATTATCAATAAAATTTTTATAATAGATGATAAATTAGAGGATTCATTTAAGGAGATAGAAAAAGAAATTTTTAAAATAAAGTTTCCCTCTTTTTTTAATCTTTTTAAGGGATTTTTACTTAATTCAAAAATAGAAATTTATAAAAATAATGAAGAGAAATTTATTCTTAAGCAGGAAAAATTAGTAAATTATTTGCTATATAAAGATAAAGAAGAAAATATAATTTGTAGCTATTATAAAACTACTGATATAAATAAGATAATAGAGATGTTTTATTCTATAGAAAAACTTAAAGAAAAATACTTTAAAGAAGATTTAATAAAAAATATTTTATTAAATAAAACTTATATTTTATTAACTTTAAGCAATGATGTTAATAATTTAGTTGAGAAATATAGTGATGATATAATGTATTTAATTTTTAGTATACCTACAGTAATAGATATATTAATTTAAAAAATAAAAGATAAGAATTTAATTATAGATATGTTTGTGATATTAGCGTTATTAATAGGTTTATTTGGGGGCATTTTAAGTGGGTTATTAGGAGTAGGTGGAGCTACTTTAACTATTCCCGCTATGGTTTATTTACTTAAATTGGATCAAAAAGTAGCACAAGGTACTTCTTTAGCTTTACTTATGATACCAGTTACTATTTTTGCTGTTATTAATTACTATAAAAATAACTTAATAAATAAACAAGTTTTATTATTACTAGTTATATCTTTTCCAATAGGGGCATTTATAGGATCATATATAGCTATTAAGTTACCCTCTTTTGTTCTAAAAAAAATATTTGCTATTTTCTTAATTATAATTGCTATTAAAATGCTTTTGGATAAATAAACATATTCTTCTTTCAATTCCCCTATGGGTAAGCTAAACTAAGGAGGATGTATATTTACTCCGATATAATAATTAGGTAAAAAAATAAAAAATCCTTCATAATAAAAAAAACTGTTAATGTGAACTAAGCTAATTTTTCGATATGCTAAAAAATTATAAAAAAAAAATATCTCTTTATTAATTATTTCTATTTTAATAATTATATTAGTGATATTTATTTTTTTTAGGGTGTATATCAAAATAGGAAGGATAGATAATAAAGTAATAAAAAATTATTTTTATGATTTAAAATTACAAGATAAAAGTAGCAAAGACCTTTATATATTAATAAAGTATGGATATACAATAAATGATATACTAAAAAGTGATAGTGTAATATATTTTAAAGATCTAAATATAATACTAAAAGATCAAATTATAACAATAAAAGATGGGTATTATAGAAAAAATGTAATATATGTAAATAATCCACTAGAAATAAAGCAAAATAATACAACTATTTTAATAAATAAAGATATTATTATATATCTAAATAAATTAATTTTGGTAGGTAAAAATGTTTATATAACAAATATTAATAATAGATCTATTGGAGATGAAATAGTAATAAATCTAAGAGATTTAAGTTATAAATTAAATAGAGTTTCTGGAAAATTTTATAGAAATTAAATAATTAAATAATTAAAAATGAATACATTAAATATAAAAGATATAAGAGATTTAAAAGAAAAGTTAGAAAAATTTAAAAATTTGATAGAAAATTACAAAAATAAAATAAGTCAAATAGATTCTAAAATCAATGATTTTAATAATTTAATTAATTTTGAAGTCAATAAAGAATATCAAATTTTAATAAAAAATAAGAAGAATTTAGAAAAGATAATAGCAAATTATGAAAAGACTATTCAAGAAATAAGGGATTTAGAGGATATTTTTGAGCTGAGTAATTTAGATCAAGATTTAAGAAAGGAAATAAATGAAAACTATAAAGTTTTACAAAAAAAGGTAGATAATATAATGATAGAGTTATTATTAGATGAAGAGTATGATGCTAATGATTGTATTTTAGTAATAACAGCAGGAGCTGGAGGCACTGATGCTCAAGATTGGGCTAACATGCTTTATAGAATGTATTATAACTGGGCCAATAAGAACGGGTTTAGATTTAGTATAGTTGATATAAATTTAGGTAATGAAGCGGGAATAAAAAGTGGGACTTTTTTAATAAGTGGTGAGAATGCTTACGGATATTTAAAATCAGAGAAAGGGGTACATAGATTAGTTAGGAATTCTCCATTTAATGCTCAAAATAAAAGACATACTTCTTTTGCTTTGGTTGAGGTTATCCCTAAAATAGATGATAATATAAATATAGAAATAAAAGAAGATGATTTAAAAATAGAAACCTTTAAAGCGGGAGGAGCAGGTGGGCAACACGCAAATAAAAACGAATCAGCAGTAAGAATAACTCATTTACCTACGGGGATTACTGTAACTAGTTCAAATGAAAGAAGCCAACATAAAAATAAAGAAATAGCTTTAAAGATACTTAAAAGTAGATTATATGATTTTGAGCTACAAAAGAGAATAGAAAAAATAGAATCTTTTAAAACCAAGCAACAAGCTGCTTGGGGAAATCAAATAAGAAACTATATCCTACATCCCTATAAATTAATAAAAGATTTAAGAACTAATTTAGAGATATATAAAGTAGAAGAGGTACTTAATGGAGAACTTAATCCTCTTATTCTTTCTTATCTTTTATATAAGAAACTCTTAAATACTAATACTTAGGAAATTAGTAAATACTAATTATCTAAAAAATTAAATACTAATTAAAGCTAATAAAAGGGGGTTAAAAAGATGGAAGATCCAAAAAAAATAATAGAAAATATGAAAAAAGAGATGGAAAATTCTTTAAATTATTTAATAAAGGAATACAAATCTTTAAGAACAGGTAGAGCTAGCCCGTCTTTAGTGGAAGATATTAAAGTGGAATATTATGGAAATATAAGTCCATTAAAAGCGTTAGCAGCGATATCTACTCCTGATCCTAAAATTCTGTTAATCCAACCCTTTGATAAAGGTGCTTTATCTGCTATTGAGAAAGCCATTTTAAAATCTAATTTATCTTTAACTCCTACTGTTGATGGAAATGTAATTAAAATAGTTATCCCAAGATTAACTGAAGAAAACAGAAAGCAATTATCTAAAACTATTATGCAAAAAGCAGATGAAGTGAAGGTATCTATAAGAAATGCTAGAAGAGATGCTATAGAAAAAATCAAAGATTTAGCTAAAAAACAAAAATTAATCTCAGAAGATGAATCCAATAGATATCAAAAAGAAATAGAAAAAATAACTAAGGAATATTTAGATAAAATAGATAAATTAGCTAATGATAAAACTAAAGAAATAATGACTATTTGATATAACTAATATAATTAATTAAAAGAGGTGTCTAATTTTTATGAAAAAAGGTATTTTAAGTATAATTCCTAAGAATATAGATTTTTTTGGGTATTTAAAAAACTCTATAGAAATAATGGAAATTATTTCTAAGGAATTATTAAATTTCATAGACAACCCTACTGAGGAAAATTTTAATAAAATAAGGGAATTAGAGCACAAAGCAGATGAAATAGTTCAGGAATATAGATATAAACTTAATGAATCATTTATAACTCCTTTAGATAGAGAAGATTTACATCAAATAATAATGAAAATGGATGATGTAATAGATTTTATAAAGTCATCTGCAGAAAAATATTATTTATATAAACCTAATTCCAAAAATGAATATATTCGTCAAATGATAAATCTTTTAATCCAATCTGTAGGTTATTTGAAGGAAATAGTTAATTTATTGAATAAACCAAATCAGGAGTTATTGAAATTAGTTAATAAAATTTGTGAAATAGAAAGAGAAGGTGATATAATAAATAGAAAAGCTATTGCTGAGCTATTTAATAATGGGCAAAATGTATTGGAAGTAATAAAACAGAAGGAAATATTATCTCAAGTTGAAGAAACAGTAGATAGAACTCAATTACTTGCTATAACTATAGAAAATTCTGTTTATAAACATATATAATTCTAAATTTTTAAAAAATAAAAAATCTAAATTTAAAAAAATAAAAATAAGAGAATGATATAATAGAGAGTAGTGGATAGTTTTTTAATTTTATTAAGTGATAAAAGGCTTATTATTATTTTTGTTATAACTTTTTTTATAAATTTTTTATCAGTGAGTTCAGCAAGTTTAAGGTTTGCAGGAATAAAAACTAATTCTATAACCACTTCTTTATCTTTATCAAATATTATATTATTAATAACTCGGTTAGCTAATTTATTTCAAACTCCGTTTTTAGGTTCTATGATAGATTTAGCTTTTAAGAATAACCAAACTGATACTTTACTATTAAAATTACATGTAATAATTTTTTCTGCTACTTTAGGAACATTTGTAGGAATATTATTTTTTAATACTTTTGAGAATATTTTTATAAAATGGATAAACTTATTTAATAAAACTTTAAGTATTCCAAAAACTTTTTATTATTTAATTTATCCTAAAACTTATATAAGTATAATAAAAAGTATAAGTAAGGTTAATTTTTATTTAGATAAGAAGGAATTAAGAGAGATACCAAAAGTTATAATATTTAGTTCATTATTTGTTTCTGCATTTTGGACAACAGGGGTGTTATCGGCTATGTATGCAAGTGTATTAGTGCCTGAATATTCTCGTACTGCTACCATTTTGTCAGGTATAGTTAATGGAATAGCTACTATCTTATTTACTATATTTTTAGATCCAATAATTGCACATATAACTGATAAAGTTTATAATAATCAAAAAGATATAAAATTTTTGTATAATGCAGTATTTTTAATGCTTGTTTTTACATTGTTAGGTACTATTTTAGCTCAATTTGTTTTAAAACCAGGAGCTATTGTAATTGCTTTTATTACTAAATTAGTTGCTAATTTCTAAAATTCTATAAAAAATTCAAGAAAATCATAGCTTTTATACTTTTCAAGCGATATCTAGGATTATTTTTTTAGTTATCTAACAGTAGCTATAGAAGTAGTTCTAGGAGCGGAATTTGTAGAAGCAGAAGTTGAAGAAGTGGTAGAAGCAGAAGTTGGAGAAATGCAAGTTATATCAGATGAGTTTATATCGTTTGGTGGAAAATTATTATTTATTCCTCTTATTTCTAAATTAGTAGTTGAAACTATAGTAGATATTTCAGTTATTCTTCTTGTACCTTTATGAATATAAGATAGCTTAACTTTTACTTCATAAAGAGTATTAGAATTAGAATACTTGGAATAGTTAATGGACTCAATATGGTAATCATAGGAATTACCTATTTTGTAGTTATAACTTTTAATTGTTTGTTCTAAGGTATTGATTGCATCAGTTCTTAGTGTTAGTTCATTATTTAAGTTATTGATATAAAAGTATTTAGCTGTATTATTTTGTAATTCATAAGAAATAAAGTTAAGTATATTTGAAATATCTATGAATTTTTGATTAATAGTACTTATATTTGATCCCCAATAGACTACAATTAGCATAGATAATAATAATACTATGGCTATACTAAAAGAAATAAAGACTTCTACTATTGTTAATCCTTTTTTAGTTTTTATTTTTTTTTCAATAATTTTATTTAATTTCATAATTTTATAACATTTTTTGTGAGTTTCTAATTTTTTAATCAATTTAACTATCCCTTTATATATTTTAAACTTTTTTATTGTTTATACCTTCAAATTAAAGAGGAAAAAAAATAAATATTTATAATTATATAAATTATAAATCAATAAATAATTAGAAGGGATTTTAAAAGAATTTAGGGAGGAATATATGGATTATATAAAATATGCTTTTTTAGGGGTGGTTCAGGCATTAACAGAGTTCTTACCTATTAGTAGTACAGCTCATTTAAAATTAGTAGAAATCTTTTTAAAACTTCCCTACTCTACTACCTTAGATGTATTTGCACATTTAGGAACATTATTAGCTACAATTATATACTTTAAAAATATAATTTTAGATTATACAAAAAAGTATTTTACTCAGATTTTTTGGACAGTAATTTTTACAAGCCCAATTGCTTTAATAATAGATAAAATAGATTATTTTTCAAAAATGGAATTATTAAGTGTTTTTTTATTTGTTAATGCTATTTTTTTAATTATTATTAATAATAAATTAAAAAATGAAATGGAATTAAATAAATCTGTTCAAGATCTTAAAATAAGTGATTTATTTGTTATTGGTTTTTTACAGGGATTAGCAGCGATCCCGAGTTTATCAAGGAGTGGTAGTACTATTTTTGGGTCTATTTTAGCTAAACTTAATCCATATGAAGCTTTTAGATTTTCTTTTATAGTTTCTATCCCTACTATTGCCCTTGCTTTCTTATATGAGTTATTCAAATTTATTAAAAATAAAGTTTATTTACAAGAGGATATAAATTTAGTAGGTCTTACTATAGCTATTGTTTTTTCATTTATTTTTGGAATAATAGCCCTTAAAATCCTTGATAATTTTATAAAAAAAAGAAAACTACAGTTTTTTATAATATATAATATCATATTAGGTTTAATTTTAAGTTATTATATTGGATTTTTTATAAAATTTTGGTAATATTTTATATTTTAAAGGTTTCTATTAATTCTATTTCTTCTTGTAATTTATTTACTAAAAATGAGTATATTATCTTTAAGTATTCTTTAAATATATTAGGTACTATCATATTTTTTAGATTAGGGAAATTAAAGGGGTAAAAGAATGCGGCTACATCTTTTCTTTTATTATTTTCTTTTAGCATAATTGGGAAATAAGCGCATGGTATAAATCCTATGTCTATTAGTATGTTATGATAAAAATAATTTTCAGCTTTTGATAAGACTTCTAAATATCTTGCATCTAATTTATCTACTATAAATGGGATATTATAGAAAATGTTATAGATTTTTTCCAAGTCATCTTCTACTTCTAATCCCATTATAGCACAGTGTTTATCTATATAATTAAAATGTAAAAAAATAGAGCCAAGTGAGGTTTTTATTTTAAAATTTGGTTTATGAAACGGCATAAATTTAAATCTTAGTTTATTAAGTTTTTCATTATATTCTTTTTCAACATTATCCACTATTATATTTATATTATCTAAAATAATGGGTTTAAAATTTAGTTTTTGGATTAGTACTTTTTGATATTTTTCTTTAAAAAATTCAGAAGCATTTAAATTTAATTTATTTTCTTTATAGATTAATCTGATTGAATATTTTTGTAGGATTTGGTATATTTCGTTAACAAGTATGTTCATTTTTGTTATTTTTTCTCGTTTTTTAAGTCCTTTTTGAGTTAAGTATATAAACAATGCGTGATTTTCATAGGTTAATACTCTTCTAACGTTAGGGAATATTCCGGCAGGTATGAAATTATTTTTAAAGAGTACTTTTTGAGGACCTATTGTTATGGTTCTAGCTAAAGCATATACTGCTTCTGCTTTAAGAATAGAGTAATTAAATCCTAAATGAAATAATAATTCAAAGATTTTGTTATTTCTATATTTTTCTTTTACGACTGCTGCTAAAGCTTTAGCTAGTAGATTCTTTTTATCGATCCTAAATAATAAAGATCCACAGACTTTATTTTCATTATCATACACTAATAACCATATATTTTCAGGATTTAGCAGGATTTCATTTAATAAATCCTCATCAGTTACTTCAGGTAAGGAATAATTATAACCATAAACTTCTTTATATAGATTTTTAATATAATTTTTGTCTTGAATATTAGCTTTTTTTATTTTAAAATTTAGAATTAATTCAGGAATATCAAAATCTACTATATCTTTTAAATTACCTATTCTTATAAAATTTCCTTGTTCTAATTCGTTAAAAATCTCTTTAATTTTTTTCATCACTTTATTATAAATTAGAATTCTAAATAAAATTTAATAAACTTTAAAATTTTTTAATTACTTTTTCTATTTATTTATTTAAAAAAAATTAAAATAATCCTATGAAATTTCAAATTGAAATTTCAAATGAGTAAAAAAGTATAAAATTATAATTAATTTTTAGGATTTAGGAATATTATTATTATTATAATGAAATAAATAGCAATTACAAAAAAAGGAACAAAAAAGAATTTAGCATACCAAGGTTCATATTTTAATACTACTTTATGCTCACCTTTAGGTACTATTATCCCCATTACTATACCATTTACTTTTAATACAGGTACCTCTATATTATCTATATATCCTTTCCAATATTTATAATAGGAGTGATTAATTACAATAAAAGAGTCACCTTCGGTTTTTACTTTAAAACTTATTTCATTATTTTTTTTAAATACATTTAGATTATAAATCGTAGCATTTTTAAATAAGATGTATTTTAATTTTTCAGTATCCATAGAATTATAATTATTTTGATACGATAATTTATTTATTCCTGAATATAGTTTAATTTTTTCGATAAAATTTTTATCAACTAATGCCTCTGTTTTAATGTTAAATTCTAAGAGATATAATTTCTTTTTAAATTCTAAAATATTACTATAAAATTTAATTTTATTAACACTATTAATAAAATCTACAGCATTTGTATTATAAAACAATGTGCTTACTTTAAATTTTTTTACTCCTAAATCTACGTAATAATCGGATAATTTAAAATAAGTATTTAGTGATTTACTATTGGGATTAAAACTAGGAGATAAAGAAGAAGGATAAAAAAATATATATATTTTATTAATTAAATAATTTATAGAATCAGTAGTATTTAAGAAAAATAAATAATAATTTTTACCATTATAAACAACAGTTTCTTTAGGAAATGAAAAAGGAATAACATAGTCTATATAATTATCTAATGCTGCCCTTGGAATTAAATCAAAATAAATCCAATTTCCATTACTGTCAATATATCCTAAATTAATCCCCTGGCTACTATTCCTTATTACATCAATATACTGTTGAAAGTACTTGATAAGGAAATTAAAAAACAAATTATTGTAGCTTTTTTCATCTTTTTTAGCTTTAATTACAAAGTTAATAAAACTAAAATCAGATTTTTTATCATAAGGAATAAGCATAAGTATATTAGAATTTTTATTAACTATAATTTCATTAGCTGTATTTTTATTGTTATACTTAATTAATATTTTTGAATTATTTAGATTTTGGTTATACAAAGTATCAAAAGCTTTAAATACTTTAACTTTACTTAGGTATTCTTTGTAATCAACATTATAAAAATTACTTAATACTTTAATATTGTTTTCATCAAACTGTACACTTAGTTTATCAGCAGGAAGTCTAAAAATATAAGGTAAATATTTAACATTATAAGCCGATATAGGGATATTAATACCAATCATATTCCAAAGTTGATTTATAGCAATGCTAGACTGATATATATTAAATAAATAGCTTTTTTCGAAGTTAGATAGTGGTTCATAATAGTTTATATCCCTTGTTTTAGTTAATATTGAAGATAAATTAATAAAATTTACACTAGTTTCAAGCTCTAAATCTCTAAAATAAATATTAAATAAATTATTATTAGGATCTATCTTATCTAATCCTATATCTAAACTATATATTTTCTTGAGAAAATCAAAGTTATTGTAAATTTTAAAATATTTATCGTAGATATTATAAAAATAATATTTTCCCTCTATTAAAAAAAGAAAAGTTAATAGGAATAACAAAATTCCTATCTTTACATGATATTTGTAATATAAATAAAATATAAAAAAATAAATGGAAATAAACAAAAGGGGTAAAAAAGTGTATAATTTAATATTTAATATTTTTCCAATATAAATATATAATCCACTCAATTTAAAAAAAATAAAAGAAATAAAAATAAAAATTAAAAAAGAAATTAAAAAATATAAAAATAATTCTTTTAAAATATGTTTTTTTTCCTTATTATTTGATGAATCCAATATAAAATCCTTTAAAAAAAATCCAATACTAATTGCCAAACAGAAATCAAAAAAAAGTAAATTTCTAACTGGATTTCTTATACTACTATAAAAAGGGAAAAAATATATTAAGTAATAAAAAATAGTATATTTACCTAGGGATAAAATAAAAGAAGATAATGATAATGTAAGTATAAACATATACTTCTTAATAAAAGTACCATCTTTAAAATTTTTTATAAATCTATGAAGGAAATAGAAAAAAGAAGGAAGAGCTAAAACTGAAACATATTTTAAAACCTCAAAAGAAGCTGCTCCTTCAGTATTAAATGTATCTATATAAAACTTTGAATATATAAACGGTAAATAATACGTAATTAAAAGTTCTAAACTATAGCTACCTAAATTATATAAATTACTTTTAAAAATTGTTCTAGAAGCAAATAGTAAGTATTCTTTGAATATAATGAATTGAACTATCCAAACGGGAACTGTTATTATAATTGAAATAAACCATAAATATAAAACTTTTCCAAAATATTTTTTATTAATTAGCAAAACAGTTAGTATGTATAGAAAAGAATAAAATAGAAAATAAACTATAATATTAGGATGAGAAACTAAAATAACTAAAGAAAAACTAACAGAATAAATAAAAATATTTTTAAAATAATCTTTTTCTTCATTTGTAAGCTTATATATAAATAAATGTAGATTAAATAGGGCTAAAATAACCCAAGGCATAGAATTATTAAAAGCTTTAAAATCTATAAAACCTATAAATGAACCGGAAAATGAAGCTAAAATTGCTACCAAAAAAGATATTTTCTTGTCATTTAATAAAAACAAACTATAATGAAAAACAATAAATTCCAATAAAATTATATGAAATATTAAATTTAAGTTATATGCTAAAATAGGATCATATTTGAAAATAGGGATAAAAATGTAATTAAAAATATAAAAAACACTACCTTGTAAAACTTCAATGAAGGGATACCCTAAATGGGTATAAGGCCACCATAAAGGAAGCTGACCATTAGTTACACTGTAAAGCAAATATAAGTAATAAGGGAAAAAAGTATTAAGTGAATCTATACACCCTATTATTACCTTGTCTTTAATAAAAGGGGAAAAAAATATAAATGGTAATAAAAGAAATAAAAAATAAAATATAAATTCTTCTTTCTTTAGCTTCTTAAATGATTTCATAAAAAAAACTTAGAATTCAAAAAATAAAATAAAAAACAAAAAATTAATAAACTATTACAACTCCTTCTTTTGGGGAAAAGAAGAGTTTATTTATTACACCTCTACTATTACGATGTTTTAAGGAAGTAGAATAAGTTGGACAATAAATAAAGTAAGTAGTTCCACCAGATACTTTATATTCATAATTTTGCTTATTCACAGGACAATTATAATCTTTATCAATATATCCATCTAAAGGGGTTCCGCTTAAAGTTATAGTAAAATCAAAAGCAGGATACCTCCCTTCATAATCAGTAGAGTACATTTCAACAATGGATGCTATATTTTTTAATATAGTAGAACATGAGGTTAATTTAGCAGTATTTCTAGCATTAACAAAATTTGGAATCATAACCACTGCAAGAATAGATATTATAGCTATAACTATCATTAATTCTAATAAAGTAAACCCCTTTACCTCAGATTTTAGTTTCTTTAGTTTGCTAATAAATAATCACCTCTTTAATATAATATATAGAATATTACAAAATTAGCAAATTATAAAATTAACAAAAATAAAATAAAGGGCGGTATTCTTCATTTCTTAGAACATTCTATAATTACCGCCCTACTATCCTAAATTTATTATATACATTACCGTATATACATTACTTTTCAAAAGCATCACCATCATTAGCATCGATTATACCTGTTTGAGAATCTAAAATTGGGCCACCTTTTTTACCACCAGCTTTAACATGTTGAGGAGTTGAGCCACCTTTAATAGAAGCTGGACAGTATATCCAGTACCTTATAGAAGCAGATTGAGTAAAGAAGTACTCACCCTTTTGGGTAGGACAAACAGTTCTCTTTTGAACATAGTCATTTTGTAAAGATCCAGCTGCTACTGCAGATATTGCGGTTTTACCTAAACCCCCTGTACCACCTGGATAAAGCCCATCCCAGTCGTTAGAATAGGTTTCTACTGCAGTAGATATATTTTTTAGGTTAGATTTACAAGCGGTTAATCTGGATGCTTCTCTTGCTCTCATAAAGTTAGGTACCAATACTGCTGCTAATATTGCTATAATAGCTATAACGATCATCAATTCTATTAATGTAAACCCTTTTTTTCTTCTTTTCATATTTTTTCACCTCCTTTTTCTCTCCTCACTATTTTTATACCCACTTTTTTATAAAATGTCCCCTAAAATCTATTTCATTTTTATTGACTTTTATCAATTTTTTTTATCTTTATTTTAATTTTTTTACATATTATCACAATTTTTATACCTTGATAATAATAGTTTATTTAAACTTAATTATTTTTGTTTTATCTAAAATAAGGAATAAAATATAAAAAACAATTAATCCTAATAAAGCAGCTGTTATTGTTCTTATTACACCATATATAACAAAACTATGGATATGTAAGAAAGTATCTATTATATCATTAAATGTTATAAATGAAAAAACAAATAAAAACTGAATAATTCTAAAAACTCTATTATCTATAACATTAGAACTATTTATTTTTAAATATACAAAATATAAAAGGGATAACAATATAGGATTTCCTATTAAGAATTCTTTAAATCTTGGACGTGCAATAAAAATAGTATCTAATATATTCCTAATATCATTTTCAAAAGGCAAGGTAAAACCAGTATTCCCACTCCTTAATAAATAAAATCCACCTAAGCCAACTAAGGTTAAAATAATAATAAAATCCATAACCTTTATCCTACTTAATAACCAATACCTTATCTCCCTATAATTAAATACCATAAAAATACTTAAAACAATAGGTAAAATTAGAATCAGTTTGATACCAGCTACCTTATCTATCCCTAAATATAAATTTAAATTATTATTAATATCAAAAGCTAATATAACACTTTGAATAAATAAAGCAAATAAAATTAAATATAAGATTAATTTAAAATAAACTAAAATGAAATTGAATTTCATATTTTGATCAATTAATTTTTCAAAGATTTCCCTGTAAATAAATACAACAATAATAAAACTACTAAATAATAAAACTAAAACATTAAAAATAAATTTTATTTTAAAAATAAATGATAAAATAAGCAAAAATAGTCCTGAAATACTAAGAATAAAAAATAATCTATTAGAAACGTTATAGTTTTGACTTATTAAGTAATCATAGTAATAGTTAATGGAAGCAAAAGAATAAATAATAAAGAGAATTAAAGCTAAAAAACCAATTAATTTTAAATAAAAAATTAAACTATAATTTTTATTGAGTTCTTTATTTTTATAAATATGATTATTTATTTTTAAAATATTCTTAGATATCTGTTTAATTAAATCTATATTTTGTTTAAAATCAAGATTATCATTAAATCGATAAAATATTAATTTACAATTTCTTTCATTAAACGCTAAATCTACGGAATTAATAATGGCATTAGGGGATTTATCTTTAATAGTTAAAGTACTAAATACTTTTATTTTATTTTCTAAAGGAAGCAAATTAGCTAATTCCTTAGAACCTCTTTGAATATTTTTAACATTATAATATTCTAAAACACCAAAAATAAGCTTTTTATTAATAAAAAATTCTTTTAAATCTTTTAAATAAAAAGGATATCCACTAATAAATGCCCCATTAAAAATAATTATATCATTATTTTTTATAAAATCTAATTTATCTAATTGATAAAAATAGGAACTAACTCTCCAAACAATAGTTTTATTTTTTAATCTATAATATTCTACTTCTTTTAAAGGAAATATTTCTAAAGAACTAATATAATCATAATCTATATCAACTTTAATAACTAAACCTAATTTATAAACCTTATTTGGAAATAATCTATTCAAAATTGAATAAATACTATCTAAATAATAGCTATCATTTGTATAAATAAAAGTACTGTTAATATCATTGGATTTTATATCATTATTTAAATAAGTCATCCAAAATTTGGGATTTATAGCTAATTCTTTTTTACTAACTAAATCAATAATATTATTATTTTTTAACTCTTTTAAAGTTAATAACTTAAAAGAAATACCATTAACATAATTTAGAATTTCATTATCTAATAATTCTTTGTAATTATAAACATAATTGGAACTAAAATTAATGTAATCGTTATAATCTATTACTAAATAGTTAGGGATTAAGGTATAATAAATTTTGTCAAATAAGAATTTAAAAATAAAATATATTAAAGCTAAAAAAAATATAAAATACCTCATTAATAATTATAATTTATTTTTTTGAATAATATTGTTTATTTTAAGGGCAATAGGAATAAATGAAGAGATAATAAATATTAAAGCTTTATAACTTAAATATTTTTTTTTGCTTGATATATTTATTCCTTGATTTACATTATAGAAATTTTCTAACATGTTTTTCCTAAAAAAAATACATTTTAATAATAAAATACTACTTATTTTTTAAGTCTCCTTTGGAATATAATAAGAAAGGGCAGGGCGGAGAGGATTTGAACCCCCGACCAATGGATTTGGAGTCCACCGCTCTACCAAACTGAGCTACCGCCCTACCCCACCTTTACTATTCTATATTTTTAATCTTATACCTCCTTTATTCAGCTATTTTTGTAAGCTACTTTTCAAGAATATATATCAAAATAATTCCAGCAAATAACATAATAAAATTAGCTAAAAAAGCTGCTAAAAAAGGATTCAATATATTATTTTTTCCTAATGCTACAAAAAAAGAAAAACTACTATAGTAAAAAAATATTAAAAATACACTTAAAAATAATCCGATAAACCGACCTTTCCTTGCAAACATTACTGCTAATGGTAATGATAATAAAATCAGAATTATATTAGATAAAGGTAAGCTAAATTTTAAATATAATTGAGTTTTTAAATAATTATCTTTTAATCCTATTTTTTCAATTTCATTTACTTTTTCTTTAAGTTCTGAATACTTCATTTCCCAAGGAGTTTTTAATTCCTCTGTTATTTTATCTACAGATATATCTAAAGGAATAATTAATTTTTCAAATTTAGCTTGAGATTTTATAAACCCTTTATAAGATATGTCAGTAATAAAACCATTATATAAAATTATTTTGAAATCCTTAGCTACTCCTTTAGAAGCAGTTATTATCCTTGGATAAAAACCTATATTATTATCTATTAAAGTAATATGATTCATTTCCCCTTTTTGTTTATCTATTTCTTTAATTATAATAATTTTACCATCAGGTAATTTAAAAAATACATTAGTTTGTAAGAAAGCTAAAGGAGCTTTTATTATTTTTTCTTTAACAATTTTCTCAGAAGCACTCATAGATAAAGGAACTATTGTCTCATTTAAAAAGAACGATACTAAACTCAAAAATAAACCTATAACTAAAAAAGGAAGTATTACTAAATAAAACCTAATTCCTAATATTCTTAAAGAAGTTATTTCAAAATTAGATTCTAACTTAGTAATGGAATTTATAATAGCAAATAAATTAGCTACAGGTATAGCAATAATTAAAAAAGCAGGAATTCTATAAATTATTATCTTTATAAAACTACCTAAATCCAAACCCTTAGATATTACCTGATCTACTAAAATAAATAACATCTCTGATATCATAAATATAATAAATCCAATTAACCCAATAAAAAAAGGTAAAATCATTTCCTTTGATAAATAAAAGAATAATGTTTTACGCATTATCTATTTCAATATTAATTATTTCCTCTACTTCCCAATTTTTATCTATATAAACTCCTACTATAGTTAATTTATTTTTAATTAAAAAATTATTTTCACTTAAAAAGCTATAAAGTGAATTAACAGAATTAATAATATCATTTTTATGTTGCTCATCACTAACAGGATTCCCAGCACAGTCATAATGTCCAGCAATTATAATATAATCTGAATCATGACTAATTAATGATATTCTTATTTTTTGTTCTAATTTATATATATTTTCTTTGTTTTTTAAGAATCCATCCATTCTAGGTTCTGTAATCACATCTATATATAAATCGTCTATGTTTAATTTTTTTTTGAAAATATTTCAGTATTGGTTTAATAGTTCTTCCATCCATACAGTTTAATGCAGTTATAAATTTCATATGTGTTATAACCTCCTTTTTTATATAAATTTAATTTTTCAGGGATGTAGGAAATATAAATAAAATAGATATCATAAATATATGTTATTAAAATAATAACAGAAAAATAAAAACTAATATCTAGTAATATTTTATTAGCTAAATCAGGAGTAATAGATTTATCAAATATGGGAGCTAAAGGAATAATAGATGAAATAGTTAAATATATTAAGATAATAGCAAGTAAAGTAATATTAAATTGAATAGCTTGATAACCTATTTTTTGCTCACTATATTTAGTATCACCTACTATCATAGATAATCCTAATAACAATAAAAGATTAGCTAACATAGAACCAATAATAGAAGCTAATAATAGAAGCTAATGCCACTTCTACTTCATTTTTTATTAATGCAATAACACTTATTATAAGTTCAGTTATATTAAGTTATATTACCAAAAGTAGCGTTAATAACACCAGCTACAACAGGATTATAATATAAAGAAATTTCTTCAGTAGCCTTACCTATTATAACAACAATACCTAATATAGCTAAAGCAGATACAATAAAGACACTTACCCCACCAATTGATAAAAACTTAAATAAAATTAATGTAAAAACTAATAAACTTAAAATAGATATCTTAGGTAATTTTTTTATATACTCAATCATAATTTCTCATCCCTATATTTAAGAAAATCTAATAAAATTTTATAATTACTTAATATATAAAAAGAGAAAGCTAAAAAAGCTAAAATAAAAGCTAAAAAAAACATAAACTCATATCCAAATTTAAAAATAACTGTTCCCAAAAACGAACCAATTAAATTAGATAGTGACATAATAGAAGATAGCAAACTTAAAGCAGTAACTTTTTCTTTCTCATTATTTAGTATAAGAGCTTCTATATTTCCTAAATATAAAGCGGTAAAAGATAACCCTAAGATTACCTGTAATAAAAACAATAAATGAAAATCCTTTGTAAAATAAAAAAGTAAAAAATATAAAGAAGATAAAAAATATCCTAAGCTTACCAATATAAAAGAAGCTAATCTTTTATTTATTTTATAAGCAAATATAGCTAAAATAGGATTAGAAAAAGTTTGAACTATTATATTAATTGCATTTAAAATCCCTATAGCTTTTAAATCTATATGATAATGATTAAGTAAAATATAGGTAAAAAATAACCATATCATAGCAGCTCCACTATGCCTAAAAACTAATGGTAAATAAATATTGATATTTTTAACAAAAACTTTTAATGAATTAGTATCATCTGAATTTTCAACCCCTTTGTTAGTAATTTCATTTTTCTTTAATATAATTAGAAAAGAAAATATAAAACCTAAGATATACAAAATAAATATAAGAATAAACATAATTTTATAGTTATTAATAACAGAGCCAAGAAAATATCCAATTAAAAAACCAATAGAAGAAATAGATACAGTTATACCTCTATTATTAGATAAAGAGAAACAAGTACCAATATAAAAAGCACCAGTTAATCCGATTAATAATAAGCTGAAAATATAATAATAAAGATTATTGCTAAAGAATAAAGAAACAATTAAAATTGACTGTATAATAATAGCTATTCTTATAAAAATTAGAGTATATTTTTTGTATTTATCTACTTGAGGGGATATCAAGAAACCAGATAATACAGAACCTAAAGAGTAAAAAGTCCCTAAGATACCAATATAACTATTATCAACTCCTAAATTTTTAATAATTAGCGGTAAATAAAGATACAAAGTAGAAAAAAAAGAAAAATAAATCATAACAAGATATCCTAAAATGAAATCCCTTTTTTTTAGATTATTCTTTGCTATTGAATAATTAAGCATTATTTATTATCCCACTTTAATATAAAAGTAATTATAACATGTTTTTTTCTTTTATAAGTTCAAAAAAAACGTGCAATATATTAGGATCAAATTGATTTTGATTTTCTTTCATAATATTAATAGCTTCTTGAACTGAATAAGCTTTTCTATAAGCTCTATCACTAATTAATGCAACAAATACATCACAAATTCTAATAATTCTAGAACCCAAAGGTATAAGATTAGATTGAAGTTTATCGGGATATCCAGAACCATCCCAATTCTCATGATGATGCTTAACAATAGATACTATTTCAGAATATGAATTTAATTTTTCTAAAATATTAGCAGCAATAAGTGGATGCTTTTGTATTAATTCTTTCTCGTTTTCATTTAGAGGTTTATTTTTTGAAAATACATATTCAGGAATAGATATATATCCTATATTCATTATCTTGGCAGCATGGTAAATCTTATCTATTTCCTCATAATTTAAGCTTAATTTTATACTTAATTCTTTAGCTAATTCAGCTACTTTTAAACTATGATTAATCCCATAAGGATTCCTATTATCAACTATCTTAGAAATATTCTCTATAGTCAATTTCGCAGCATTTATCAACCAATTATAATTCTTACCAATTAAAACTATTGGTAACAAAACAACTAACCAAATATAACTCCATAAAACTAATTTCAAATCTATTAATAGTTTAAATAATATTAAATTCAATATTAAATTTATAATCAAATTTCTAAAACTAAAAAATAAATTAAACTTTCTAACATCTATAAAGGATTTTACGTTAAAAAACATATTAATAATCTCTATAAGTAAATAATTAACTAAATAAAATATAAAGTTAAAAATTAATATTTGAAAAAGTAAGAAAATAAGAGAACTAGTTTTAATAAAAAACAACTTAAACAAAATAAAGAGAACAAAGATTGGTATGATTTCAATAAATAATAGATAGAAATAGATCTGCTTATTTTTTAAATCTTTGTATTCAATAAAAGAAAATAGTAGCTTAGAGAATATAATAGCTAAAGTAGAAGGAAAAAAATTAGCGTGGTAAAAAAAAGAGACAAATGAATATAAATAAAAAGCTTCAGTTAATCTTATGTTATACATTCTATAGGGAGTAAGAAGATAAAAGAAATTAGATAAAAAAATTAAAGTAGTAAAAATTAAAAAATCAAGCATAATTAAGGGTGATATAGATTTGGCGGCACGAGGATTTGAACCTCGGACCCAGGGATTATGATTCCCTTGCTCTAACCACTGAGCTATGCCGCCCCTTACTTCTTATATTCTATAAAATCTACCTAAAACCTTCATATTTTTTTAATATTTTAACTTAAATAACACTTTAACTAAATATTTAATATTTCTTGATATAACTCTTTAAATTTATTAGAAATTTTACTATAAGAGTAGTTTTCTTTGACAAATTCGGAGATCTTTTCCCTATCAAAATTTTTGTAATTTTTACACATGAAATAAAAAGCATTTACTAATTGTTCAATATCTTCTTTATCGATTAAAATACCATATTCTGGTTTAAGATATTCTTCAGGACCTCCACATTTGGTAGCGATAACAGGTAATCCACATAACATAGCTTCTAAAGTAACAACCGAAAAGGTCTCTACTCTACTAAACAGGACAAAAAAATCATAATCACTCATTAAATCCTTTAAAACTTTATTATCTACTGCTCCTTTAAAAAACACATTCTTATTTAATAAATTTAATTCAGAAGCTAAATTTGTTAATTTTCTTTTATCTTTACCATCTCCATAAATATCAAGTATAATATCTTTATCTTTAAATTCTTTTTTATAGGTATCTAAGAATTTTTTAAATCCTATCAATAAGCTACTTATATTTTTTGTTTTATCATTTAAATTAAAAACTGAAATAATTTTTATAATATTATCTTCAAAACTTTGTTTAATTTTAATATTCTCAAATCCTTCAAAAACTACATTTGGAATAACATAAAATTTATTATTAAATCCTAATTTTTTCATAGATTCTTTTTTATTTGTAATTCGTAGATAAAAACTTGAGTGTTCTAAAGTTATAAATTTAATATTTTTAAATAATTTAAAAAATAAAGCAGTAAATAGCATTAATGATGCAGTTATATTAACCTGTATCAAATCAATTTTTTTATAATTCTTTAGTATAATAAAAGTTCCAATAATAAGACAAATAATGTAAAGAAAGGAATCAAAAACAAAATTTGATTTTTTATAATAAATGATAATAGTATTTATATTTTCATCTAAAAACTTATCTATCTTTATAATTGATTTAATTTTAGTAGAAGGGGATATATGAAAAGAAATGACCTTGGCAAAAAAGGAAACTGCTTTAGCATGTTTTCTAACAAAAATAGAACTACTAGGATTATCCAAATTAGGATACCATTTATTCAGAAATAGAACTACCATTATTATTTATATTAATTTATAAATATAAAACTCCTATTCCAGGTGAATTAGAATCTTTTATTAACTCTCTATAAGAAGTTCCTTTATTTTTAACTTCGTTCCAAATTCTATTTACTCCTTCACTATAAATAATATCATGAAAAG
>Ga0080004_1133926_pt1 | contig 69128 bp, 55 predicted proteins | sample WasSprMetagenome_FD_69207 | JGI IMG/M metagenome (GOLD analysis project Ga0080004, IMG submission 69207) | Sulfidic aquatic microbial communities from Washburn Spring, Yellowstone National Park, USA - WS (SPADES assembly) (version 2) | ecosystem: Environmental > Aquatic > Thermal springs > Hot...
AGGAGAGGTTAGCCAGGTTAGAGGAAGCCCAGATAAGGACAGAGGAGAAATTAGCCAGATTAGAGGAAGCCCAGATAAAAGCAGAGGAGAGGTTAGCCAGGTTAGAGGAAGCCCAGATAAGGACAGAGGAGAAATTAGCCAGATTAGAGGAAGCCCAGATAAAAGCAGAGGAGAGGTTAGCCAGGTTAGAGGAAGCCCAGATAAGAACAGAGGAGAAATTAGCCAGATTAGAGGAAGCCCAGATAAGATTGGAAGGAAGGGTTTTTAATCTTGAAACAAGTATGAAAGAGTTGATTGAAGTTCAGAAAAAAACAGAAATAGAGATACAGAAACTTACAAAAGGTCTAAATGATTTGAGAAAAGAAGTTGGAGGAATAACAAAAACAATGGGATATGCTTTTGAAAATGAAGCATATAAAAACCTGCCTAAATTTTTGAAAGAGAAATATAATATTGAAATAGTTGAAAAATTTGTTAGAACTGAAATAGGGAAAAAAGAAATAAATATATTTGGGAAAGGTAGGATTGATGGTAAGGAAGTTTACATAGTTGGAGAAACAAAATTGAGAATAGATGAAAGAAGATTGAAAGATAAAATAAATATTTTTAAACAACTTGATGAAAAAGCAAAAGAAGTAAAAAAAGTATATGGTGATGTTGAAATTTTAAAGATTATAATTACACACTTTGCGACAGGTAAATTTATTGAAAAGGCAAAAGAAGAAAATATAATAGTTGTTCAGAGTCATGAATGGTAAAAGGGAGAAAAGATATGGTAAAAAAAATAATTTTTCTTTTAATTTTATTTAGTTATTTCATTTTTTCAGAAGCAATTCAAACACAATATATTAAAAATTCAGAAATTAGTCCATCCTATTCAAAAAGTTTTAATATTTCATTTTCAAAAATTGAATTCGGTAAGACAGGTGACTTTGATTCAGTTATTGTAGATGATTGTGAATGGGATTATAGAGGTGGCCTTGCCATTCCATACAAAGCAATATCTTTTGAAATTGATGGTGAATATGATGTTTATTCTGCAGAAATTCTTGATTACAAAACAATTGATATTGATAAAAATATAAATCTTTTAAGGAACGAAGAAGCAAAAATTATAGATTCTTTTTTTCCTGGTATTTTTCTTGAGTGTGGATATTCAAAAAATAGAGGGAAAACACTAATTTCTGTTATAGTTTTCCCATTTCAATATAATCCTGTCAAAAATAAAGGAATATTTTTGAAGGAAGGAGTAATTGAAATAAAGTATGGAAAAGATGAAGAAAAGGAAAGTAAAAAAATAAGTTTGGATTATACAGTGAAGGCAACAAGAAGAGCAACTCCAATCCCAGAAGAATGTATAATTATAACTCCTTCAAGATATGCTGATTTAGCACAGCGACTTAAAAATTTGCATGAGAATCAATCAGGCATAGGAGACAAAGTTTCAACAAGAATTTTTACAACAGAACAGATTGCTTCTTTGAGATATGGAGAAACTGATCAACCACCACTTGCATCCTTCCCTGATTCTTTATGTCCTGACGGTGGATTTTCAAACAGAACTGGTACAGATTATCCAAACAGAGAAAATATACTTGCAAAAAGATATAATGATACTCTTGCAAGAAAAATTTTATCTTTCCTTCTTGACCTTGCAGATGCTCCTGGATATTACAATAGTCCAGACCCTCCTTATACTGGTGAAGGATATTATACAGGAAGAAATGTTCAGCATATTTTAATTCTTGGAAATGCAGTTGATGTTCCTCCAAGTTATTATATTCATGCACCATACTGGGATATTTCCAAAGATACTTATAATGCCTGGGTTCCAACTGATTATTTTTATGCATGTGCTGGAAAAGATGGTATAACAAGTTTAAACCCATATTATTCTGTTGGAAGGATTCCAGTTGTTGATATAGATAATATTCTTATTTCAGGTCTTGTAGTTGTAAGTGTTGATACTACAAATAGAAGGATAACAGCAAACTTGCAAAATAATCCAGGGGATTTGTCAGGGAAACAGGTAGTTATGAGGTCGGGTAATGCTGCTGGTAGATATCTTGACATTTCTTCATATAGTTGGGCAGGTGGTGTTTTAACTCTAAATTTTTTACCAACTGCGAAAATGGATGGCGTTGCTGTAAATGATAGGTTTGACATTGTTGATACTGATGCAAAGTATACTCAATTAGCCCAGATAGTTACAAAACTGGAAAACTGGGTAAATTCAATAAATCAAGATTATTCATATTTTAAAAATATATCATTTGCAGGAAATAGTGCCGTATATATTGAAGCAAAATGGCTTGGTTCTCCAGGAATTACCAATACTGGTTTTGCTTCAACATTTTACTGGGATGAACTTTCTTCTCTTGAAGTTATAAATACAATTGATAAACTTGAAGAAGGTGGCGATGGGAATAGTTATGTTGCAGGACTTGGAGTTAAAAAATATTTTGAGAGTAATCTTGATGCAAATGGAAATAAAATACAAAATCAGGATTACGGATATTTAAAACAGGATATTGAAAATGCTTTAAATAATCAAACAAATCATGAAAACGGAATATTTTATTTTTCAGGAGATGGTGGAACTGATTATTTATTTCTCTCAGATGGAATAATTTCCTCAGATAATTTACTCAATTATTCTTCCTCCACAAAAAATAATATCTTTATTTCACATGCACTTAATTCAGCAAAATTTGATAGAGAAATCTGGAATGCACCGGGTATAACCTATAGTTTGGGAATTGCTTCTTTACTTTCTCAATCCTGTTCAATTGCATATTTTGGTCCTGTAAGAGGCACTGTATATCAATTAATATGGAATATATCTGAGAAAGGTATTTTAAACTACAGTCAGAAATATGCAAATGAATTGACAAAACTTTTTGTTAAATATTATCACAGAAAAGGTGAGAAAGTAAAAATAAGTGATATAATAACGAATGCACAGAGGGAATACTGGACGAAAAACCAATCAAACTGGGACTTATATCATTTTAGAACTCTTGTCCAGTTTTCTTTATTAGGAGACCCTGTTTTATATATACCATACCCTGATTATCCTGCAAGTGAATATGTAAATTTACCAGATGCAAGTTGTTTGAACTCTGATAGAGTTAATTCTGACAATTTTTCTGTTTATGAAGTTCCTGATAATTCAACAAGAAATGTTAATATTTCATTTAATTCTGAATCTCCATCTTTAAGATGCACACTTGTTGACCCGAGATATTTTACAGCAGATAGTTGTAATATAGCAGGAGGGACTGGAAATATAAGTTTAACATTTGATGATAAGGATGAAGGCAGAACAGATACAACAAATGGTCCTGGATTATATTTTTTAAAAGTTGAGCAGAAAGAAAAAGATAAGAATTATTATACAAAAGAGACAAGGATATACTTTGAAATAGTTAATAAATTTATTCCAGAAGGAGATATACTTTTGATTGATGATGACCAGCCAAGAAGATATACTACCTATCCAGATGACCCATGGTTTTCGGTTATGGTTATGCCAGGTTTTCCACATTATCCAGATGTAGAAAATTATTATGAAGAAGCATTACAGGACAATGACATTATGAGAGTTGATCAGCCAGGAGGAACAAAGAAATATAAAGTATGGCATGTGGAGAACAAGGATGGTAGTAATGGCCCCGGTCAGGGAAGACATGGAGAGGTGACTTATGATGTTTTAAGGAGTTATATAGGGAGTGGAAAAGTTGTTATATGGTTTACAGGATGTGACTGGCTTACAACTTTAAAACAAAAAGAAAGAGATGCAATACAGCAATTTTTAAATAATGGAGGGAAACTTTTTATTACAGGTCAGGATATTGGTTATAATATTGGTTCAACTCCATTCTATCAGAATGTTTTGAGAGCAAGATATGTTCAGGATAATATTCGTCTTTATAACATAGATGGAATAAGTATAGATGATTTATCAGGTCAGTTTTCAGATATTGTTATAACAGGAGGGGATGGTGCGTTTAATCAATACTGGCCAAGTGAAATAGACCCTCAGTCAGGTGCATCTGTAATATTTTTGTATGACCCAACAGGAGGAAGTGGGAAAAGGAATTCATCAGGAGCAGCAGGCATTAAATATTATGACTCTTCAACAGGTGGTGCATTTGTATATCTTTCATTTGGTTTTGAAGCAATAAATAATAGAGACGGATATTCAAATGGAAGAAAATGGGTTTTGAAGAAAATACTTGAATGGCTTGGTTCTCCTACTCCAACAGGTGTTTTTAGAGCAGTCCCTGGAGATGGTCAGGTATTTTTAAGTTGGGTATTTCCTGATGCTACAAATACAAATATTTTAATTTTATATAAAGTTGAGACTGGATATCCAACTGGAACACCTCAAAATGGTCAAACATATCAGCCAGGGCAGACAATAGAAGATGGAACTGTTTTATATGTCGGAACTGCAACAAGTTATACACATACAGGGCTTACAAATGGAATTACCTATTATTACACTGCCTATGTATATGATTCAGCAACAAAAACATATAAATTTCTTGGAAATGCAAGTGCTACACCACAGGCAGGAGGAGGGCAACCACCAGGACCAGGAGAATTACCTCCACCAACAAATTTAATGGCAACTGCAAGATGGACTGGAAGTATGTGGGTTGTTGATTTATCATGGCAGGATAATTCAACTGATGAAGAGGGATTTAAAATAGAAAGGAAGGTTTCTGGAGGTGATTATTCTGAAATAGCAACTGTTGGACCAAATGTAAGAAATTATACAGATGATAATAATGGAACGGGATTGACTGAAAATACAACTTATACTTATAGAGTTAGAGCATTCAGAGGTAGCACATATTCAAGTTATTCAAATGAGGCAAGCACGACAACAACTTTAATGCTTCCACCTGAAAATTTACAGGCAATTGGTGGAGAAAAAAGTATGTTTTTAATGTGGCAATCAACAACATCAAATCAACTTGGTTTTGAAATAGAAAGGAAACATCCAACTCCATTAAATCCAAATGATAGTTATAATTTAATAGGAACAGTTGGTTCTGAACAGAGAGCATATTCTGATGAATTTGTTTATCCTGATGGCAGACCTTATTATTACAGGGTAAGGGCATATAATCAAACAGACAAAACAGATTATTCAAATGAAGCATGGGGGATACCAACTGCATTTCCATTTAATGAAAACCCATCAAATTTACAGGCATTTGGAGGATGGAATTCAATTGTTGTCCGATGGGATGATAATACACAGAATGAAAGTTATTATTATGTTGAATTATGGTGGAAGAGGATACCAAGTGATACAACTTTACCTGATACTGTGGTCGCTGTAAAGGGTTATCAGAGTTATCCATATACAGGTCTTGTTGAAGTAACTATAACAGAATCAAGTATTTTCCAGAAAGGAGGTAGATGGTATATAAGGGTTAATGCTTTACATAAAACTCCTGGTTATGGATTTTCATGGTATGCAAGACCAAGCGATGATTTTCCAAATAAACCAAGTATTCCATCGGGTTTAAGAGATGACCAGAAAACGAAATATTATTATGTATGGGTTGAATTACCTGAAATTCCATCAGGAGGAGGCGGTGGAGGAGGTTGTTTTATAGCAAGTGTATGTTTTGGAGAAAATAGCTGGCAGGTAAGAATATTTAAGGAATTCAGGGATAAAATTTTGATAAGGAACTTAATCGGGAAAAATTTTATTAATTTCTATTATACTCATTCACCCAAATTTGCAAAATTCTTAAAAGAAAATAAATTTCTGATTTTGCCTGTTAAATTTTCTCTATACATTTTACTAATACCTGTTATTTTAATTCTGAATTTCAAAGTTTTACTGCCACTATTTATTCTTGTTTTTCTCTTAAGGTATAATAAAAAGAGATGTCAAGCCCGATAAGATATATAAATAATGCAAAAGAGTTGTTGAAAAGGTCAAAAAAGTTTACAAAAAATCATTAATATGAAGAAGAAGTTTTTAATTTTTTTGATAATTTTTTCAATGAATTGTTTTTCAAGAGAATCAATAATTTTAAAGAGAAATATTTTTACTGCTCCACCTCCTCCACCACCACCCAAAATTGAAACACCTAGTATTTTAAAACCACAACCTTTACCTTCTCTTGATTCACTTATAGAAATTCTTGGTATTGTTTATTTCCCAAAAGGAAATTCTTATGTAATTATAAAGGATAAAAAGACAAATACAGAAGAAATATATAAGGAACAGGAAATGGTGGGACAGGCAAAAATAATCAAAATTGAAAAAGATAAGGTTTATTTTGAATACGATAATAAAACAATTTCTTTAAATCTTGAAAATAAACCAACTGAGACAGGTATTATTATTTCAAAAGATTCACTTTCTTTGGATGAAAAACAAAAAGTGAACATTGTATCTCCAAAAATTCCAGAAAAAGTAATTTCGATGGATGTAAATTTTGAAAAAACTATTGGAGAACTTGTGAATGATAAAAATTTAATACAAAATGTGAATTTAACCCCCAATGTAAATGAAGGGAAAATAGAGGGATTTAAGGTTTCAAATTTACCGGAAAACAGTATCCCCTATCAGTATGGTTTAAGAAATGGAGATGTAGTGAAAAGAGTAAATGGGATTCTTATAGATAGTATGAGCACTGCTTTTAATGTTTATAACCAGATAAAAAATTCCAGAGCAGAAATTGTTACTGTTGAAGTTTTAAGAAATAATCAGCCAATTCTCTTTACTTTCCGCCTCAGATAAATTTTAAAGACAAATGAAGAAAATTCTTATAATCAGGGAAGGAGCACTCGGTGATTTAATTTTGACATTTCCTGTTTTTTTTAATTTCAGAGAAAATGGATATAGAGTTTTTGTTGCAGGTAAAGGTATTTATAAAAATTTTGTTGAAAAATATGGCTATGTTGAAAATTTTATTCCAGTTGATTCAAGTGAATATCTTTTTTTCTTTGAGAAGGAAAATAGCAAATTGAGAGAGTTTCTTAAGGATTTTGATATTATTGTTTCATATACAGATGAGAATGAAATAATAGGAGAAAATTTAAAAAAGAATTTTAAAAAGAAAATATTTTTCCATCCTGTTAAAAAAGAGAAACTCAATATTCATATAACGGATTATTTACTTGAGCCACTTAAAAAAATATTTGGTGAAAATTTATATTCTTTTGTAGATTTGAATTTAGAAAATAAAGGAGAATTTTATGTTATTCATCCAGGGAGCGGTAATAAAAATAAAAACTGGCAAAAAGAAAATTTTTTAAAACTTGCAAATATATTGAAAAATGTAAAAATTATTCTTGGACCAGCAGATGATTATGAATTCTGGTTAAAAAATTTTCACGGAGAAATAGTTATAAACCCTTCTTTTGACGAAATTATAGAGATTGCCAAAAAAACAATTGCTTATATTGGAAATGATTCAGGTATTTCACATCTTTTTTCAATAACAGGGGTAAAAACAATAGTTATATTTGGACCTACATCTCCTTTTATCTGGGCTCCGAGAGGGAAAAATGTTAAAATTGTTTACAAAAAAATAGAATGTAGTCCCTGTGAATATAAAAAAATGAAAAACTGTAAAGAAAAAAAATGTCTTGAAGTGATAAAAGTAGAAGATGTTATTTCTTTAATATAGGAGGTTATATGGAAAAACAGGTTATTTTTGATGGAAGTAAAGGGAAATTATTTGGTGTTCTTCATATATCTGAAAAAGAAAAATCTCCCGGAATTATTCTTTTTCATGGTTTTACAGGTAATAAATGCGAAAGTCATTTTATTTTTACAAAACTTGCAAGAAAGTTATGTAGTGAAGGATTTTCTGTTTTGAGATTTGATTTTTATGGTTCAGGTGATAGTGAAGGGAATTTTGAAGAAATGACTCTTTTAACAGAAATGAAAGATGGAGAAAAAGCACTTGAATTTTTAAAAACATTTGATTTCATTGAAAAGGAAAAAATTGGAATTTGCGGTCTTTCAATGGGAGCGGTCACTGCTACTTATGTTGCATATAAATTTAGAGAGGTAAAAGCATTATGTTTGTGGTCTCCACTTGCTTTTCCAAAAATTATTAAAAAAAAGATTTTAACAAAAAAAATAAGAGAAAAAATTGAAAAATATGGCAGATGTTATATTCCTGGAATGGGTCATTATATTGGGAAGGATTTTATTGACTCAATTGAAAAAGTTGATATGAAAGAATTTACTGAAAAATACAGGGGAAATGTTTTTATTATTCACACAAAAGATGACCTTTCTCTTGATTTAAAACATCCACTTTTTTATTTTGAAAGATTTCATAAAAATGCGGTCAATCTTAAAATGTTAATACTTGATAAAGGTGGACATACATTTACAACAGAAGAGAGCGAAAAAAAAGTTATTGAAGAGACCAAAAATTTTTTTGCTGAAGTTTTAAACCTCTGAAACACAATAATCCCCAAATCCCACCTACGAGGTGGGCTAAAATTGGTATTGACTTAAAGTTTATAAGGGCTATTGACACATTTGAAACTTTTGGGTAAATTTAATTATCTAAAAAATAAAAAGGAGGAAGATATGCCTACTTATGAATATGAATGCAAAAAATGCGGATATAAATTTGAGAAATTCCAGAAAATGACAGAAGAACCATTAAAAATTTGTCCTGAATGCAAAAATGAAAGTTTAAGAAGAATTATAGGACTTGGTGGTGGAGTTATTTATAAAGGGCCAGGTTTTTATACAACTGAATATAGAAGTGAAGAATATAAAAGAAAAGAAAGAGAAGAAAAGGGTCTTTCTTCAGGAACAAAATCCTCATGTTCAACCTGTTCAGCCACTTCCTGTTCAAGTTGCAAATGAAATAATGATAAAGGAAAGAATAGAGGAATTTAAAAGAATGATGAGAAAAAGTGATGAGGATATTTTTGCTGAATTATGCTTTTGTATTTTAACCCCTCAATCAAAGGCAAAAAACTGCTGGGAAGCGATAGAAAGTTTAAAAAGGGGAAATTTGCTTCTTTTTGGAAATAAAGATGAAATTAAGAAAGAACTTAAAAATGTAAGATTTAAAAATAAAAAAGCAGAATATATTGTTGAAGCAAGGAAAATTTTTTTCAAAGATGGTAAATTATCAATTAAATCTTTAATTAAAAACTTTAAAAATCCATTAGATTTGAGGGAATATATTGTGAAAAAAATTAAAGGGATTGGATATAAAGAAGCAAGCCATTTTTTAAGAAACATAGGTTTTGGCGAAAATATAGCAATACTTGACAGGCATATTTTAAAAAATCTTAAAAATTATGGTGTTATAAAGGAAATACCAAAAACATTGACAAGGAAAAAATATCTGGAGATAGAGAAAAAATACATTGAATTTTCAAAAAAACTTAATATAAGGCCTGATGAACTTGATTTAATTTTATGGGCAAAAGAAACAGGTTATGTTTTTAAGTAGATAGAGATTGAAAATAAAAAGGAATATTAAAAGTATCAAAGAAAAAATAAAGAATAAATAAGTTCTGTTTTTTTCGTATTTTAATAGAACATTAAAAGGGATTATAAAAGGTGTTTTGCTTTTATATTCAAGATACTCATTCCCAAATCTTTCAAATAGTTTTTTCTCTTCAAAAAATTTTGCATATAAAAAAATGAAAAGGAATACACTGATTGAAATGAAAGAAAACCATATATTTTTAAAAAGGAAAGAAAAAGCAAAATATAAAAATGAATAACCAAGATACATTGGATTTCTGCAATAAGAATAGACACCATCTTTTACAAGATTTTTTGTTGGAATTTGTGGGAGTATTGTTCCTTTTCCTTTTATATGAAGACAGTAAAAAGATGAAATTGTTAAAATAATTCCAGATGAAAAATATAAAATGAAAACAAGAAAACAAACAATTTTATTTGATGGAAAAAGATATTCAAAGTTTTTTTTATTTCTAAAAATAAGATAGAAAAATAGAGGAATTATTAACCACTCCCAGATAACTCCAGGAAATGTACAGAAAAATCTTTTAGTTTTTTCCATGCTTTAATTTCAAAATAATATACATTAAAAAAAATGAGAGCAATCCTCCAATTACACCACATAATAAACATCCGTATATCAGTGGTTTCCCAATATCAATTATAATCCAGGATAAAAAACTTTTTAATTGCTGAAAATGAGAAAGTGTAAATTCTGGTTTTGTTTTTGTTATTAAAAGACCAACCTTATAACATCCATAATATGTAAATGGTATAAGATAAGGAATTCCAGTTGGTATTGAACCACCAATAAACATAATTATAAAACTTCCTCCAATTAATCTTGAAATGATATAACATAACATTGTTTGAAATCCAATGGTCGGTGTAAAACCAATAAAAACACCTATTGCAAATGATAATGAAACTTTTAATGGATAATCTTTTAAAACTTTTAATTCTTTATCCCACTCATTTTTTAAAAATTTAAAACTAATCCTTTTCAATTTTTATCACCCTCCAAGGTATGAAATCATGTATAACATCGTTTATTAATATTTCAGATGAAAAAAATATATAATCAGGATTACCAAGTTCTTTCATATCTATTTTTAGATTCAGTCCATCTATTTCCTTATTCAGATTTATTTTGTATTTTTTTGAAAGTGTTTTATCAATCAGAATTCCTTTTTCTTTTCCTAATTTTAAGGTTATTTTCGGCATTATTTCAAAATTAATTTTTTTCTTCCAGGGATAGATATAGAAAATATAATCAACCTTTTCAACTGTTTTCTTTTCGTGGGATAGAATGATTGAAATTTCATCTTTATCTTTTTTAAGTCCTATAAGGAATGGAATTGATTGTTTTTTATTATTTTCAAATTCTTCTTTTTCACTTTCAAATTTTATTTCTTGTCCATTTTTAAGTATTTCATAATAAAATTTATAAAAAATCTCATTTTTTCTAACAAATGAAAAGAACCAGTTTTTTCTGATAACTATCTGTGATTTAAAACAATTTAAAGATTCATATTTTTTGGCAATTTTTTCATCATCAAGATTAAGTATATACCAGTCAAGGAATTTTAATATATTGGGAGGGAATAAATTTCTTTCCGGCTTATATTTCAAGGGAACTGGCCAGTTTTTAAAATGGATTAAATAACAGTAAATTTCTGGTTGATTTGCTTCAGAAATATTTAAGATTGCAAGATTTACAAAATTAAAAAGTGCTCTGTGGTCAACATTTAAATCAAAAGGAGGAGTAACAAATATTTTTGTTGGATTTATTTCTTTTATAATTTTTTCTATATCAGATACAATACTTTCACCAATATATGGTTTTCCAAATGAATAATTTTCTTTATATGGGACAGAACTTGCTCTTGTTAAAAAACTTTTATATGGTTTTTTGGTATTCCAGAATTCTTTCCATATCTTTAATGTTCCAAAATCAGGATAACCAAGAAATATTAGATTTTCTTTCTTCACTCCTAAAATTTCAGTTGCTTTTATTGATTCCTTTCTTCTTATTTCACCAAGTTTAATATAATCAGATGGATTTAATATAGGTTTTTTCTCATATAATTTAAACACAAGTTGGTTATGGTCTCCATTTGTTAAATAAACAACCCAGATATTTCCGTTTTTTTCTAAAATAGAAGAGATTAAACCAGAGCAACCTAAAATTTCATCATCCGGATGAGGAGCAAAAATTATAACTCTCTCATTTTCTCTTATTTCAATATTTTTAAAATTCTCACCTGCAGTAAAAAGAAAAGAAAAAAGAAAGAAAAATAAAAATTTTTTCATTTTTGTGAAAATATATAATTAAATGGAATATTTGGATACTTAACTCCTCTTTTAATATTGCTTTTTATGATTTCTTTTACCTCTGAATAAATTTCTTTTAAAACATCTTCAAAACTCTTTTCTCCATTTTCTATTTTATCCATTTTTTCTTCCAGTTCTTTTGTTGTTGTTTCATTCAAAAATTTTGAAAAATTCTTCTGTGAAAATTCAAAAATTTTTACTCCAAGTTTTGTTGAAATTAACATTGAACTCTCTATTTCTTCTACATAATTTCTTTTTTTCAATACTTCAAGAATTTTTGCATAAGTTGATGGTCTTCCTATTCCTTTTTCTTTCATCAGTGAAACAATATCTGCATAGGTATAAGGATAATAAATCGGGACTATTTTTCTATTACTTTCAGAAATTTTTATAATTCCTTTCTGTAGACCTGTTATTCTTTTTTCCTGTAAAGGGATTATTTTTGAAAACCCATCTTCCAAGATTCTATTTATAAACTCAAATTCTTTTTTCCCACCATTTTTTATTTTAAATTTTACTTTTTCTACTTTTGTTCCTTTCATCTGGCTTGCAATAAATCTTTTAAAAATTATATCATACGCTTTTATTTCCCTTTCTGTTAACTGTGACGATAATTTTATAAGTTTTAAACCTATTAAATTTCTCAAATGTTGAGTATCTAACTGTTTTGTAGGTCTTATACATTCATGTGCTCCTTCTTTTTCCCATGTTCTTGGTTTAAAAAATTCTTCTCCAAAGTTAGATTTAATATATTCTTTTGCCATGTTAATTCCTACAGAACTCACTCTTGTGCTACTTGTTCTGTGATAGGTGATTAAACCATTTTCAAATAATCTCTGTGCAATTTGCATTGCTTCATTTGCATTAATTTTTAATATTGAAGTTAATGAAGAAATTAGAGTATCAGTTGTAAAGGGAGGATAAGGGTTTATTTCTTCTTCATAAATATTTACATCAGTTATTTCAATATAACCATTTTCGGCAATTTTTTTATAAGTTCCAATTTTGGCTCTGAAATAAAGTTCAAGTCCATTTTCCAGTTTCAATCTTATAAGTTCCTCCTTTTCTTTAAGTTTTTTACTTCTTTCAACAATCCAGCCCAGAACAGGGGTTTGAACTCTTCCAGCAGATAGTTTATTATTTTTAAATACTTTCCACAGGACAGGCGAAATTCCAAACCCAATCCATCTATCTTCAATTCTTCTTACTATCTGGGCTTTCACAAGATTCAAATCAAAGTTTTCAGGATTTTCCAGAACTTTCAAAATTTCCTTTTGTGTAACTTCATGGAATCTCGCCCTTTTAATATTTCTATTTAATGGTTTTAAAAGAAGGAATAAATCAAAAGATATTTTTTCTCCCTCACTATCAGGGTCAGTTCCAATGATAACTTCATCAACAAGACTTGCAATTTTTCTTAAAATTTCAATTCTGGCTTCTGAATCGCTGAATTTTGTTCTTCCGCAACTACAGGTTTCTTCTTCCTCTTCCATCTCATTTCCACAAATTATACATCTTTTTATTGGTTTAAAACAGGGAATGAAAGTTTCATTAATTTTGACACCAAATAAACCCTCATTTAAACTTAAATCTGTTACATGTCCTTTAGAAGCACTTATCATAAATAATGAATTTGCTCCAAAAACTTCATAAACATCAAAATTCTCATATTTCTTTTTAGATGGCTTACCAAAAAATCTTGCAATAGTTTTTGCCTTCGTCGGTGATTCAACAATGAACAATTTTGTTTTTAAATATATCTTTGTTTCTTCAATTTTAAGTTTCCCTTCTGTTGCAAGTTTGACTTTTTTTCTGTCTTCATCTATTTCCTCAATAATCATTTCAACATCTATTTCATTTAAATTCTTCCAATCTATCTCTTCAAAGTAACTCAAATCTTTCTTTAGAGAATTAAATGCTTTATCTTCATCTATAATAACAATACTCAATCCTTTGGTTATTCCTCCAACATACAATCTACTTGTTCTCCCGCTTGCCTGTAAATAGGCAACATAATCTGGCACTAAAAATATATATTCATCTTTTTCTCCAGTAAAACTTATTGTCGGAGATTCTTTTATTGCTTTTAAAATATCTTCGTCTTTCATAATTTTTTTGAAAAATTCAATTCCTCTTAAAGCAACATTTTTTGCAAAATCCAGTTCACCTTTTAAAGTTTTATTTTCAACTAAAGCATTCCTTACTTCCTCAATTTGTTCTTTTGTTAAATCTTTAATTTTTACAAGTTCTGCTACAAGAATTTCATATTCTTTTTTATAATCTTCCTTTATTGCATGCTGGATATTGTTTAAAAGTAATAACCATCTTGCAGGGTGAAAATTTTCCACTTTAATTCTAACTACAAATTTAGGAACTCCTGAGAAAATCGCATATTTAATTCTTTCGGGTAAATCAATACCCCTTACAAGGGGACTTCTTGCTGTTGCCATTCCAATCAATCCATCAATATTACCCTTTTTGAAATCTTCAAATAATTTTTTATCGGGTTTTAGAAAAGATTTAGCATTTATTCCATTTTCTGATAGAAAATACTCAAGTTCTAAAGCAAATTCACTTCCTTTATCCATTGGAACAAAAATTAAAAAACCAGAACCAAACTTTTTTGCCAAATCTAAAACTTTTTCTTTTATTGTATTTTCTGGATAAACAAAGCAGTCCAGAATGTTTCTTCCAAATTCAGGTTTTAATCCAATAGAAAAACCAAATATTGAATTTAAAATTGCAATGCTTTTTGTTTTCTTTCCTTTTTGTGTTGCTCCACTCACTATTAACTGAGAATTTATACTTTCCTCTTCTTTAATCTTTGAGATTTCTGAAATTCCATCTTTCTGAGTAATTTTGTTTTTAAAAATATTTTCCGCTATATTTTTAATTTTTTCAGGTAAATTTATCATTTTTAAAACATATCTTATTGCCTTGCCACTTTTTAAAAAACTATCAACATCATCAACAAAAACAACATCAAAAATCTGTCTATTAATTTCTTCTCTTTTCATTATACTTAAATGGGTTGTTACAATTACTTCTGCATAGTCCATTTTTTCAATTTCTTTTATTTTTTCCTTTGAAGAAAGTAAAGAATGGTAACTTGCAATTTGAACATTTAAATTTAATTTTTCATTATATTTCTTTAATTTTTCACCTACCTCATGAACAAGTAATCCTGTTGGTAAAATTATTAAACATCTTTTTTTCAAGAATTTTGTTGTGTATAAACTTAAAAGTATCTGCATTGTGGTTTTACCAGACCCGGTTGGAGCAATCAGAGCAAAACTTTCTCCTTCCAAAAATCTTCTGACCCAGAATTCCTGTAATGCCCACATTTTTCCATTGATTGCTTTTTCAAAAATTTCTTCAAAATCTTTAAGTTTTTTATTCCTTTCTTCAATCTTTAAAAGAAAACCAGAAGTTAATTTATCTGTCTCTTTGGGGAGACAGATTTCACAGGGTAATCCTTTAATTAATCTTTCTGAACTTATATCTTTTCCACAATTGGGACACAGATTTTTATATATAATTTTCAGTTCCATATCTCTTTATTTTAATACTTTTACCTATCTTTCTCAATTTTTGCAAAACCAGTATAAAATTTAAAAACGAGTAATTGAAGATTGGTAAACAAATTTAATTTATCTTAAAAATTGGATATCAAGAAATTTTTCTGTTATTTCAATTACAATGGGTCTACCATGCGGGCAGACAAAAGGATTTTTACATTCAATAAGTTTTTCTATTATATTTTTAGCCTCAAGTTCTGTTAATTTCTGTCCCGATGTAATAGAAACTTTACATGCTCTTTTTGCTATCTCCTCTCTATCATATTTTTCAATATTTTCTTCTGAGAGTAAATTTCTTATTGAAAATTCAATATCCTTTAGTAAAGATGGATAACCATGGATTGCAATTTTATTTTCGCTCCATTTTGTTGTTAAAAATCCATATTTTTCAATAATTTTTTCTACCTTTCCATATATTGCCATCTCTTCATAATTTAAATTTATGATTAGAGGGGTTAAAAGTTGCTGAATATTTATTTTTCCACTTTCAATTTCCTCAATAAATTTTTCATAATTGATTCTCTCAACTGCTGCATGTTGGTCAATAAAAAATAAAGAATCATCATAGGCAAAAATTAAATATTTGTTTTTAAATATACCTATAAATTCTGAATTTTTTAATTTCTCTATTAACCCTGTCTCTTTTTCATCTGTTTTTTCTACAGCAAATATATCTACATTTTCCCTTAATATCTCTTTTTCTGATTTTTTGATAACTGGTTCATACCTATTTTCAATCTGGACTACTTTTGTGTTTGTCTTTTTGAATATCTTGTTCAGAAAATTTATAATTTCTTTACTTATCTCATTTTCATATTTAATTTTCACTTCCCTTTTTGTTGGATGAATATTTACATCAACATCTTCATAAGGTAGAGACAGGAAAATGGCAAAAACAGGAAAAAATTCTGTTGAAAGGAAAGATTGATAGAAATTGTTTATTGAATGAGAAATTGTGTAATTATAAACTGGTCTTCCATTTACAAAAATAAATTGCATATCCTTCTGACTTCTTTTAAGGTTTACATCCCCAAAAATTATTTGAATTTCAAATTTTTCAAAATTGTTTTTTTCATAGATTAAAAATTTTTCTTCAATATTAAATATTTCACAGAATCTTAAAATACGGTTTTCTGAAGGAACGAGATGAATGAATTTATTGCCTTCGTTAATGAAAGAAAAACTTACATCAAAAAAACTTATTGTATAGGGTATAAAAACATTTACAAGTTTTCTAAATTCTGTTATATCTGATTTTAAAAATTTCCTTCTTGCAGGTGTATTAAAAAATAATTCCCTTACTTCAACCACTGTTCCATCAGACATTCCACATTCTTTCAAACTTAATTTTTTCCCTCCTCTTACATGAATTTCCCTGCCTGTTTTTTCACTCCTTATTTTACTTTTCAAAATAATATCTGATACTGAGCCAATACTATAAAGCGCCTCACCTCTAAATCCAAGAGTTCTAATTTTATATAAATCTTCTATGTTTTTTATCTTACTTGTTGAATATCTTTCAAATATTTTCTCTATATCATCTGGTTCAATGCCTTCTCCATCATCCTTTACAGAAATTAATTTTTTCCCTGAATTCTCTATAATAACTTCAATTTTTTTGCTATTTGCATCTATTGAATTTTCCAAAAGTTCCTTCAAAACAGAAGCAGGGCTTTCAACAACTTCTCCTGCTGCAATTTTACTTATTATATTTTCTGAAAGTATGTTAACTTTTCCCATTCAACCTTTCCTTAAGTTCTTTCAATTTTATTAATGCATCTATGGGTTTTAAATTATCTATGTCAATGTTTTTAAGTTCATTTTTAATCTCTTCAAGTTTTTTTATTTCCTCCTTTAAAATATCAATCTTATTTTTTTCCTCAAAAGAAAATAAAGAAGGATATTCTATTTCAATTTCACCAATAATTTTATCTTTTATTGTTCCTTCAATTTCAAGTTTTGATAAAATTTCATTTGCTCTTTTTATAACTTCCATTGGAATTCCTGCAAGTTTTGCCACATATATTCCATAACTTTCATCTGTTGCTCCTTTTTCTATTTTATGAAGGAAAATTATTTCATCTCCAACTTTTTTAACACTTACATTGTAATTTTTAACTCCCTTATATTTACCAAGAGCAGTTATTTCATGAAAATGTGTTGCAAAAAGAGTCCTTGCTTTTTTCATCCGTAAATATTCTGCTACACTCCATGCAAGTGAAAAGCCATCGTATGTACTTGTTCCTCTTCCTATTTCATCAAGTATTATCAAGGTTCTCTGTGATAGATTGTTAAGAATTTCCGCTGTTTCTGACATTTCTACCATAAATGTGCTCTGGCCTTTTGTTAATTCATCCTGTGCTCCAATCCTTGTAAATATTTTGTCAACATAACCAATTCTTCCATATTTTGCCGGAATAAATGAACCAATTTGAGAAAGTAAAACTATTAAGGCAACCTGTCTTATATATGTTGATTTTCCTGCCATATTTGGTCCTGTTATAATCAATAGATGATTGTCTGAGTTATCAATATATGTATCGTTTGGAACAAATTCATCAACTGATTTTTCTACTATTGGATGTCTTCCTTCTTTAATTTCAATAACAAAAGAATTATCAACAACTGGTTTTGTATAATCATTCTCTATGGCAACATTAGCAAATGAAAGAAGAACATCAATTTTTGAAACAGTTGAATTTATAATATTTATTTTATGGGAATTTTTTAATATTTCTTCTTTAATTTTTTCAATTATTTCATTTTCAATATTTATGATTTTCTCCTCTGCAAGAAGTATTTCTTCTTCAAATTCTTTTAATTTTGGTGTTGTAAATCTTTCAGCATTCACAAGTGTCTGTTTCCTTATATAATCAGGAGGAACAAGTTTTAAATTTGGTTTTGTAACTTCTATGTAATATCCAAAAACTTTATTAAATCCAATTTTTAAGGAATTTATTCCTGTCCTTTTTATTTCCTCTTCCTGATATTTTGCAAGATAATTTTCGCTGTTTTCTTTTATTTCCCTTAATCTGTCTATTTCTTCATCAAAACCACTTTTTATAACCTTCCCTTCAAAATTTACAGATGGAATATTATCATTTATTGCATTCTCAAGTAAACTTCTTAACTCTGGAATATCTTCAATTTCAAAGTAATCCGAATTTTCAAAAATTTCTTTTCCTTTTTCAATTAAATCTGGGACTTTCGTCAACAATTTTTTTATTTCAATTATATCCTTCACAGAACCATAACCATAACTTATCTTTGTTAATGATTTTTCTGTATCCCTTATATCACTTAATATTTTCTCTATATTTTCTCTGAGTAATTTATTCTTTACCAATTTTTCAACAATTTCCTGCCTTTTTTCAATTTCTTTAATATCAATCAAAGGATGTAAAACCCAGTATTTTAAAAGACGTTTGCCCATAGGTGTTTTTGTTTTATCAAGAATATTTATGAGTTTTTCAATTTCAAGTCCATTTATTGCAGATGGAGATATATAAACATATTCATTATCATTATAAAAAGAAATTCTATCTATGTGTAAAAGGTCACTCCTATTTGTTTCTTTTAAATAGTCAATTAAAGGACCTATGGATTTTTGAGCATAAGTTAGATTTTCAATTCCAAAACCACTTAAATTTGCAACTTTAAGTGTTTCAAGAATTGTTTTTCTTGAGATTTCATAATTAAAATGCCAGTCATCTAAAGGGGTTAATGTAATATTTTTAATTTTTAAAATGGGATGGGAAAAAATTTCTTTTATTTTTTCTTTCTTACTTTCAGGGAAAATGACTTCATAAATAGGGAGTTTAAATATTGTTTCTATTATTTTTGTTTCATTTTCACTCTGATTTGCAAATATTACAGAACCTCCACTTTCTATAAAAGAATAGCCAAATTTTTCATCAATTGATAATGAGAATAAATACCTTGCTTCTGGATTTGTTTCATCAATATATGTCCCTGTGGTTAAAACTCTTATTACTTCTCTTTTTACAAGCCCTTTTGCTTTTTTGGGGTCTTCAACCTGTTCACATATTGCAACTTTGTAGCCATTTTTTATTAATTTTGAAATATAAAAATCTGCAGAATGGTAAGGTATTCCACACATTGGAATTTTACCACTTTTACCAGCATTTTTTGATGTTAAAACAAGGTCAAGTATTTTTGAGGTAATTTTTGCATCATCGTAAAACATTTCATAAAAATCACCAAGTCGGAAAAATAATAAACAATCAGGATATTTCTTTTTTATACTGTGATATTGAATGAGCATTGGGGTATAATTTTCCATTTTTACTTTATAGAATCTTCATTTTGATGAACTCTGAAATTTTTAAGTGATTTAAATTCTGATTCAAATTTATCAAGCATATTTTTTGCTTCTTCAAAATTTGAATTTGTAAACTTTAACTGTTTGAATGATTTTTCAAAGGATGTTTTCAGGTTTTCAAATATTTTACCCATTCCTTCAACTGTTTTTAAAATATATTCTGCATTTTTCTCAATCATTTTCCCTTTAAGTCCAAGCAATATTATATTCAGATAGGCAAATAAACTCTGGGGGGAGACAGGTAAAACTTTTTTCTGACTCCATGAATAATTAAAAATTGATGTTCCCTCTTTATCCTCACTGATTAATAAACTGTAAAATATTGGTTCACTTGGAATATACATAAAGGCAAAATTAAATGAACCCTTATCTGGCTGAATATATTTTGTTATTTTTTCAATATGAGTTTTTACATCTTTTATAAATTCCTGTTTATTTTTTTCATATTCCCCATCCTTTGTATTTACCATTCTTTTATATGATTCAATCGGAAATTTAGCATCTATTGGTATAAATTTATTTTCAATAAAGATAGCGGCATCAACTATCTCATTTGGGGTAATCTCGTATTGAATTTTATAAACTTCTTTTGGTAGAACTTCTTTTAACATATTTTCAAGTATAATTTCACCCATTTGACCTCTTAATTTTGGACTTGTAAGAGCATTTTTAAGTTCTTCATTTACTTTTCTCAATTCCTCTGCTGATTTTGTTAATTCACCAACTTTCAGACCAAGATTTGTAATTAAACCTGTTGTATCCATAAGTCTTTTATTTAATTGTTCAAGTTTAGTATCCACATTTGATGTTAACTGATTTGTTGTTGAATTTATTGAATTTGTTAAATTTTTTACAGTATCTGTCAATGTCTGATGCAGTTGATTTCTCAGATTTTCCATTCTTTGTTGTAAATTTGTATCAGTTGTTCCAAGGGTTGAAATTGTTTTATTTACTTGTTCAAGAATTAATAATTCAGTGTTTCTTAAAATATTTGTAATTTCATTATTTAACTGATTCCTTGTATTTAAAAGTCCCTCTGAAAATTCCTTTGAAATGGTATTGATTTTTTCCTTTATTTCTTCCTGTTTTAAAATTATATCTCCTATATTTGTTTCCCTTCTGGTGATTAAAAGAAGTATAATAATTAATAGTAAAATGAAATTCAAAAAAACAAGTGCATTTAACATATTAAAATTATACCTTGAAAATAATAAAAAATCAAAATGGTGCCAAAACATATAAAAGTAAGGTCAAATAAGAAAATCCATAACTGGTATCCAGGTAAGAGAGAATGCACTTCAGAGAGAATACTTTTAAATCCATATATAGGGTGTGATGTTGGGTGTTTTTTCTGTTATGCCTTAAGTTATCCTGGTAATTTTCAAAAATTTAGAAAAGATAGAACAATTTTTGTATATGAAAATTTTGTTGAAAATATTAAAAATCAGATAGATAAATTAAATGTTGCTTTCTGTGGCTATCTTTCCCCTGTAACTGAACCATTCCAGACACTTGAAAACATTTATCATTTATCCGAAAAAACAATTGAATTATTTATTGAAAATAATCTACCCATAGAATTCATAACAAAATCAATTATTCCAGATAGTGTAATAGAAAAAATTAAAACTCAAAAACATTCATTCGGTCAGGTTTCTATTTTAACTCCATATGAAGAAAAGAAGAAAAGATTAATGAATAAAGGTGCTGATACAAAAAACTTATTCAAAAACATTGAGAAACTTTCAAAAAATGGTGTTTTTTCTGTCTGTAGAATTGACCCTGTAATTCCTTTTATAAATGATGATGAAAAAGAAATTCAAATTCTTGTAAAAATGGCTGTTGAAAGTGGAGCAAAACATATTGTTGCAAGTGTAATGGATATTCCCCAAAGAATAAAAAATGATGTTTTAAATTATATTAAGAAAACTTTTGGAGATGAAATTAGAAGGAAAATTGAAGAGTTATATAAAGAAAAAATTGGTAGTTGGCTTCATGCTGATATTGGATATAGAAGAAGAGTTTTTGGTTTTTTAAGGGAAATTTGTGATAGATATAATATTTCTTTTTCTCTATGTATGGAATATGAAATAAAAAATGGTAAAATAATTGGTTTGAATAATGAATTTATGAGTTCATTAAATTGTGAAGGGATTGATATACCAATTTATTTTAGAAAAAATAAAAGATTTTTGCCATATGATTGCAATGGAAATTGTTTAAAATGTAAGGAAGCAAAATGTGGAATATATGAACTTGCTCAGGGTAATAAGTATGGAGATTATGATGGATGGGATTATTATGATTACTTAAGATGGAATAAAATTTTTAAAGAAGGTGTTCTTTTATGAAAATTATACTTGCATCAAAATCTGAAAGAAGGAAGGAACTTTTGAAAAAAATAATTAGAGATTTTGAAGTAATTGGGAGTAATTTTGATGAAACAAGTATTAAAGAAAATGACCCTGTGAAATATGCATTGAAATGTGCTATTGAAAAGGCAAAGATTGTTGGAGAGAAATATCCTGATGCAATTATCATTGGAGCGGATACAGTTGTTTATTTAAATGGTGAAATAATTGGTAAACCTAAAAATTATTATGAAGGGAAAGAAATTTTAAGAAAACTATCAGGAACAGAACATTCAGTTATCACAGGAATTGCAATATATAAAAAGGATGAAAATAAACTTCTATCTGATTATGAGATAAGTTATGTCAAATTTAAAGAATTAACAGATAATGAAATTGAAGAATATTTAAAAACAGGAGATTTTTTTGATAAGGCAGGTGCATATGGTGTTCAAAATGTAAAAGATAGATTTGTAGAAGAAATAAAAGGCGATTTTTATAATGTTGTTGGATTACCTGTTGAAAAATTGAAAAAATTACTTGATAAATTTATGACAGAAATAATTACAGCAGAAATATATGATATTGCTTTACCAAATAACTGGGGAGTGGGAAGATATGATGATTTTGTAATTTTTGTTCCTGGAGGAGTTATTGGTGATAAAATAAAGGTAAAGATTTCAAAATATAAAAAGAATTTCTCTTTTGGAGAAATAGTTGAAATTGAGAAGTTGTCTGAATTTAGGGTAAATCCAGAATGTGAACATTTTCCTGATTGTGGTGGCTGTGCTTTACAGAATATATTGTATGAAAAACAGATTGAAATAAAGAAAAATTATTTAATTCAGTGTTTAAAAAAAATTACCGAAATAAAGAATGAAATTAATATTGACCAAGTTATTCCATCTCCTCAAATTTATTTTTATAGAAATAAAATGGAATTTGCATTTGGGAATGAAAATGGAAAACTTGTTTTAGGTTTAAGAGAAAGAGCACTTCCAGATAAAAAATACAGTAAAAGAGTGATACCATTAAAAAAATGTTTGATATTCAGTGAAATTGTTGAAAAAATTTTCCCTATCGTTATTGATTTTTTTTCATCTTTAAATCTTCCTGCTTATGACCCAATAGAAAAAACAGGTATTTTAAGGCATCTTGTTTTAAAGGAAAGTAAAAATAAAAAGGAAGTTATGATAATATTTGTTACAAAAAGTGGCATATTTATAGATTTTGGTAAATTAATTGAAATTCTGACAAAAGAAATAAAAGATATTAAAAGCATTTACTGGGTTGAAAATGACCAGATATCAGATGTTGTAGGTTATGAAAAAAAACATTTATTATATGGTTCTCCTTATATTGAAGAAAAACTTCATGATTTAAATTTTAGAATTTATCCAGATACATTTTTTCAACCTAATACATTTGGAGCAGAAATTCTTTATAAAAAAATTGTTGAAAACATAGAAAATAGTAATAAAGCAATAGGATTATATTGTGGGACTGGACCGATAGAATTGTTTATTTCAAGGAAATTTAATGAAGTAATTGGTGTTGACTGGGAGGAATCAAATGTAAAAGTTGCCAAAGAAAATTGCAAAATAAATAAAATAGAAAACTGTAAATTTTATTGTGAAAAGGCAGAGAAATTTTTAATTAAAAATATTGATAAAAATTTTGACTATTTAATAGTTGACCCACCAAGAGGTGGTTTAAGTGGAAAATGTATAAAGAATGTTTTAAAAACGAAAATTCCTAACTTTGTTTATATTTCCTGCAATCCTTCTACTTTTGCAAGGGATTTAAAAGAAATTTTAAAAGGAGATTATTTTCTGAAAAGAATTTTTTTAATTGACTGTTTTCCTCATACAACTCATATTGAAATAATTGCTTTTCTCAAGAAAAATCATATTTGAAATTTTATTTCTGTCTCAATTTTTGCTTCTTCATATTTTATTATTATCTGTAAAAATTTTTCTAAAGGAAAGTTGCCAAATGTTGTCTTATAATCATTCAAAAAATTTAAAAAATCACTTGGTTTTAAAAATCCATTTTTAATTCTTTCATAAGTAATTTCAAATTCGTTTTTATTCAAATTCACAAACTCTTTTATTTCATTATAAATCTGCTCTTTCTTTTTTTCTTCAATTATCAATGTAAATTCATCTTCCAATGCTTTTTCTCCGTCAATACCAAACTCATAACCATATGGATTTATTTCTTTGATGAAAAGTTCTATTTTTTTAAGAATATCCCTTGTGGCCTTTTTTTTATAGTATATTCCAAATAAAATTGGAAGTATTATCAGAAGAAAAATGAAATATAGCCCTGTTCCTGTAATTCCAACAAAAAGCCCAAATCCAGGTGTTCCATAATATATTACCTTAACATAATCAATGAAGCCGGTGATGATTCCGCTTTTGAGTTTGAAGATAAAAGAGTATAAAAAATCAATTATTATTAAGGAAAAACCTAAAATTAGACCTCTTATGTATCCATAATCCTGTGCATTTTCTTCTTTTAATACAAGTGGGATAAATAAAATTTTTCTTTCTTTTTTTAAGAAAAACTCAGTTATTTGAAGGAGATGCTCCTTTATTTCTTCAATTTTTTCAAAAGTCCCATAAACTATAAGTTCTTTTTTATTTTTAAAAATGGCACAGAATTTATTTATTGGTGGATTGAAATTGCTTAAAAAGTAAGGAAAGACAAAATTCCTTTTAGTATATATTTCCCATTTCCCTTCTTCTGTTTCAAATGTTTCTTCTTTTATAAAACCAAGCCATCCGAGTAATTGATAAGTTTTTTCATTTATTTTTTCAAAGTATTTAATTTTTTCGTAAATTTTTTTTCCCTCTTCCATACCCTTATTTTACTCTAAAATTTCTTTGACAGCAAAATATTAAAAATGGTAAAATAATAAGATTTAAATGGAGGTTTTTTAATGAAAGAAAAAAATGTTTTCAATTATGATGCTACTGCGATACAGGTTCTTGGTGGAATAGAAGCAGTAAGAAAAAGACCCGCAATGTATATTGGGGATACTTCTACATCAGGACTCCATCATCTTGTTTTTGAGGTTGTTGATAATAGTATAGATGAGGCAATGGCAGGATTTTGTGATGAAATTTATGTAGTGGTTCATTCGGACAATAGTGTCACTGTTTATGATAATGGAAGAGGAATACCAGTTGATATTCATAAAACAGAAAAAAAACCCGCTGTTGAAGTTGTTATGACAACTTTACATGCTGGAGGAAAATTTGATAAAAAAGTATATAAAGTTTCCGGGGGTTTACACGGTGTTGGTGTTTCAGTTGTTAATGCTCTTTCTGAATATCTTGAAGTAGAGGTAAGAAGGGATGGAAAAATATATTATCAAAGGTATGAAAGAGGAATCCCTGTTACCCCTCTTAAGGTGATTGGGAAAACGGAAAAGACAGGGACAAAAGTGACATTTAAACCTGATGAAGAAATCTTTGAAACAGTTGTTTTTGACGAAAATATACTTATTGCCAGACTTAAAGAACTTGCTTTTTTGAATGCAGGAATAAAAATAATATTTGAAGATGAAAGAAAGAATATTAAGGAAGAATTTAAATATGAAGGTGGAATAGTTTCTTTTGTTGAACATTTAAATAAGAATAAAAAAGTTCTCCATTCAAAACCATTTTATGTTAAAAAAATAGAAGAAGATGTAGAGGTAGAGGCATGTTTTCAATATAATGATGGTTATAGCGAGACAGTTATTTCATTTGCTAATAATGTTAATACTAAGGAAGGAGGAACACATTTAACTGGATTTAGAAGTGGATTAACAAGAGCGATGAATGAATATGGCAAAAATAATAATTTTCTTGATGATTTAACTTTAACAGGTGAAGATATAAAAGAAGGATTGGTTGGGATAATAGCAGTTAAATTGCCTGAGCCACAATTTGAAGGTCAGACAAAAGCAAAACTTGGAAATTCAAAAGTTAGGTTTATAGTAGAGGGTATCATATATGAGAGTGTTTTAACTTTTCTTGAAGAAAATCCTGAAGCAGCAAGAGAAATTTTAAATAAATGTATAGCAACAGCAAAAGCAAGAGAAGCAGCAAGAAAAGCGAGAGAATTAACAAGAAAGAAATTGCTTGAAGTAGGTGCTTTACCTGGAAAACTTGCTGATTGTTCAATAAAGGACCCTGAAAAAAGAGAATTATTTATAGTAGAAGGGGATTCTGCTGGAGGTAGTGCAAAACAGGGTAGAGAGAGAACCTTTCAGGCAATTTTACCTTTGAGAGGTAAAATAATCAATACTGAAAAAGCAACTCTTGAGAAAGTTTTGAATAATGAGGAGATAAAATTAATAATAAGTGCAATAGGTGGTGGTGTCGGAGATAATTTTGATATTAGTAAGGTAAGATATCATAAAATTATTATAATGACAGATGCAGATGTAGATGGAGCACATATAAAAACACTTCTTTTAACTTTTTTTTACAGGCAGATGACCGACCTTATAAAACATGGTTATGTTTATATAGCACAGCCACCCCTTTATAGAATAAAAAAAGGAAAAAAAGAATTTTATATAGAAAGTGAAAATGAAATGGATAATGTTCTTATTCAATTTGCAGAAGAGCATTTAAAACTTTATGTAAATTATGATTCAAAAAATGTGGATTATAATAAAGAAATGTTAACTTTTTATCAATTGAGCAAGAAAATTTGTGAAATTATTAAGTCATTGAGTATAAGAGGATTAGATATTAAAGAGTTGGTTAATCATTATAAAAATTATAAAAAATTGCCTTTATATTATCTAAAATGTGAAAACGAAGGAATGTTTTTAAATGATGAAGAGGAAGTTAATAAATTATTAAATAAAAAAGGAGAAGAATTTGACCTTTTTACCAAAAACAAGGATACGAAATATAAACTTATTGAAATATATGAATCAAATGAATTACTTAAAATTTTCAAAAAAGTAGAAGAAATGAAAATAAAGGTTGATAAAATTTTTGATAAGATATTTATTATAGAAGATGAAAAGGGAAAAAAAGAAAAAGTTTCCTTAATTGAAGTTTATGAAAAAATAAAGGAAAAAGAAAAGGCAGGTCTTGTTATTCAAAGATACAAAGGACTTGGAGAAATGAATCCTGAACAATTATGGGAAACAACCATGGATCCAAAAACGAGAAGATTGAAAAGGGTCTCTATAGAAGATGCCATAAAAGCAGAAGAGATTTTTACAGTTTTAATGGGTGAAGTGGTAGAACCCAGAAGAGAATTTATAGAAAAGTATGCAAGAGAAGCGAAAAATCTTGATATTTAAGAGAGGGAAACATGGAAGGCGAAAAAATTATTACTGTTGGAATTGAAGAGGAGATGAAAGAGTCGTATCTTGATTATGCAATGAGTGTTATCATAGGAAGAGCCTTGCCTGATGTCAGGGATGGTTTAAAGCCAGTTCACAGAAGGATACTTTATGGTATGCTTGAACTTGGGCTTGAACCTGGAAAACCTTTTAAAAAGTCCGCAAGAATTGTTGGTGAAGTTATGGGTAAATATCATCCACATGGAGATGCACCAATTTATGAAGCAATAGCAAGAATGGCTCAACCATTTTCATTAAGATATCCACTTATAGAAGGGCAGGGAAATTTTGGTTCTATTGATGGAGACCCACCAGCAGCAATGAGATATACTGAAGCACGCCTTGCACCAATTACTATGGAAATGTTAAAAGATATAGAGAAAGAAACAGTAGATTTTGTCCCAAATTTTGATGAATCATTAATGGAACCAGTTGTTTTACCAAGTAGAATTCCAAATCTTTTAATAAATGGTTCTTCAGGAATTGCTGTTGGAATGGCAACTAATATTCCTCCTCATAATTTATCTGAGGTTATTGATGCGCTCATTAAATTAATTGAGAATCCTCAAATAACAATTGAAGAATTGATGGAAGTCTTACCGGGTCCGGATTTTCCTACTGGAGGGATTATATGTGGAAGAGAAGGAATTAAAAAAGCATATGAAACAGGAAAAGGGATAATAGTTTTAAGGGGGAAAGTTGAAATTGAAGAGGAGAAGAATAAAACAAATATAGTAATAAAGGAAATACCTTATGAAGTTAATAAAGCGAATCTTGTTGAAGAAATAGCAAATCTTATTGAAAATGGAAAATTAAGAGGTATTGTTGAAGTGAGGGATGAATCTGATAAGGAAGGAACAAGAGTTGTTCTTGAAACAAAAAAAGGGGAAAATGTTGATATAATAATAAATCAACTTTATAAACACACCCAACTTGAAACATCTTATGGAATAATTAATCTTGCTATTGTAGAAAGGGAGCCCCGTCTTTTAAATCTTAAAGAATTATTACAATTATTCCTAAACTTTAGAGAAGAAATTGTAATCAGAAGGACAAAATATGAATTAAGGAAGGCAGAGGAAAGATATCATATAATTTTAGGATTAATTATTGCAATTGAAAATCTTGATAAGGTTATAGAATTGATAAGGAATTCAAAAAATGTAGATGAAGCCAGAATTAAATTGATGGATAGATTTAATTTAACCGAAATTCAAAGTAACGCCATATTAAACATGCCACTTTCAAGATTAACTGCTCTTGAAAGAGAAAAAATATTGAATGAGAAAAAAGAGATAGAAGGAAAAATTAAAGAATATAAAGAAATACTTGGAGACCCAGAAAAAGTAAAGGGAATAATAAAAAATGAACTACTTGAAATAAAGGGAAAATTTGGAGATAAAAGAAGAACAGAGATAGGAGGCGAGATAGAAGAAATAGAAGAAATTGATTTAATAAGACCTGAAGATATTGTTGTTACTATATCTAATGAAGGATATATAAAAAGGACTTCTCTTGATTCATTCAAAAGACAGAGGAGGGGTGGAAAGGGTGTTATTGGTGCAGGGACAAAGGAAGAAGATTTTATAAAACATCTCTTAATAACATCAACCATTGATACTATTTTATTTTTTACAAATAAAGGAAAAGTTTACTGGTTAAAAGGATATTTAATACCCGAAGGTAGTAAGACATCAAAAGGAAAACCGATAATTAATCTTATAAAAATAGAGGAGGGAGAAAAAATATCCGCTGTTATACCTGTGAAAGAGTTTTCAAAAGATAAATACCTTTTAATGATTACAAAGAATGGTCTTGTAAAAAAGACATCTTTAGACAAATACAGTAAACCAAGAAAAGGAGGAATTATAGGAATTGACTTAAGGGAAGGTGATGAATTGATAGATGTAAAGTTATCAGATGGTAATAATCATATAATATTAAGCACTAAAAAGGGTTTAAGTATTAGATTTCCAGAGAAAGAAATAAGACCTGTTGGAAGAAGTGCAGTGGGAGTAATTGGTATAAGATTTAAAAAGAAAGAAGACGAAGTAGTTGGCTGTGAAATTGTAAAACCAGATGAACATGAATTAACATTATTTACTGTATGTAAAAAAGGTTATGGGAAAAGAACAAATATAGGTGAATATAGGGTGCAACATAGAGGAGGGAAAGGGATTATTGATATCAGGATTGGAGAAAAAAATGGAGAAGTTGTTGGTGCAAAATTGGTTTCAGATAAAGATGAAGTAATTCTAACTACAAAAAAGGGAATAATTATAAGGATTAAAGTTTCTGATGTAAGAGTTATAGGAAGAAATACTATAGGAGTAAGGTTGATAAATTTAGTAGATGATGATGAAATAACAGATATTACAGTTGTAGAAAAAGAAAATGATGAAGAGTAAAATTGAAATTATAAATCATACTGCAGATATCGGTATAAAGGTAAGAGGAAAAACATTGGAGGAATTGTTTATAAATTCTGTGAATGGTCTTTATAAAATAATTGGGGTAAAATATAATGGTGAAGGAGGTTTAATTGAATTGAATTTTGAAGCAGATGAAATAGAAGATTTACTTGTTAAGTTTTTGAACGAAATAATATATTATGTAGAGACAAAAAAATTGGGAGGTAAGATAGAAAAAATTGAGATTAAAAAGAATGAAAATGGTTATACTCTAAATGTCAAAATGATAACAAAAAAAATAAAATCAATAGAAAAAGAGGTAAAATCAGCAACATATCATAATTTAAAAGTGGAAAAAGTTGAAAATGAATATATAACAACAATTATTTTTGATTTATAAGGAGAAAAAAATGAAAAAAGAAGAAAAAGAATATTTTTTAAGATTACTTGAGAAGGAAAAAGAGAAAATATCAAAAAATTTAACATATTCAAGAGAAGTAATTGAAGAAGGAGTTAAAGGTGTTCCAACTCATATTGCAGATTATGGCACAGATGAGTTTAAAAAAGACCTTGAAGTTGACCTATCAGATTCAGAGAGCAAAATTCTTCAGGAAATAGACCTTGCTATAAAGAAAATAAAAGAAGGAAGTTATGGTATCTGTGAAGGATGTGGCAAGCAGATATCAAAAGAAAGATTAAAGGCAATCCCCTATGTAAGATTCTGTATCAAATGTCAAACAGAAAGAGAAAAAAGTGGGAAATAAAATTTCTTTTTTACCTTTTTTGTTTACTTCTTTTTTTTCCTGTATATTTGACCAGTTTACAAAATTTTATTTCACAATATTACTTCAAAAGCATAATGGTAATATTGATTTTTTAAATTTTTTTTCATTAACCCTTGTAAAAAATTATGGTATTTTGTTTGGTTTTTTCAATAATGGGAAGGGAAGATTTTTTTTAATTTTATTTTCAATATTTGCAATCATTTTTATCTTTTTTTATTCTAAAAAAATTGGCAGAACAGAAAGATATGACCAATTTTCTCTTGGTTTAATAGAAGGTGGTATTATAGGAAATCTTATAGATAGAATAAAAAATGGATATGTTATTGATTTTATAAATTTCCATTTCTGGCCTGTTTTTAATTTTGCAGATAGTTTTATTGTTATTGGCATAATTTTATTTTTTATAAAACAGATAAGGAGTTAAATTGCATCCAATATTTTTAAAAATAGGGAATTTTGTTATTTACTGGTATGGTGTGATGGTTGCTTTGGGTGTTTTTGTTTCTACATGGTTATTTCAGAGAGATAGTATAAAAGAGGGATATGATGAAAAATTAATTTCACAACTTATTTTTGGAACAATTCTTACCGGTATAATAGGTGCCAGATTTCTCCATATACTTGTAAATTTACCTTATTATTTTTTACATCCAATTGAGATTATTAAAATAAGAAATGGAGGACTTGCAGTTGAAGGAGCGATAATTTTTTCTTTAATTTTCATCATTATATTTACAAAAATTAAAAATATTTCAACAACAAAATTACTTGATTTAATTTCAATTTATGTTCCAATTGGTCAGGCAATAGGAAGAATTGGCTGTTTTTTAAATGGGTGTTGTTATGGTAAAGAAACAGATTTTTTTCTTGGAGTTAAATTCCCATTTCTTGAAAAAAAAGTTCATCCTACAGAACTTTATTATTCTTTTTCTTATGTTTTATTATTTATTGTACTTAAAAAAGTTTCAAAAAAGTTCAAAATAGGAGATGGATTTATTTTTTCTTTTTACTTGATTGGATTTTCTTTTATAAGATATTTTATTGACTTTTTGAGGGGAGACCTTAAAAAAACTTCTTTTGGGCTTTATCCAACACAATTGATAGCAATTTTTATTTTTTTGATAGGTGGGATTTTTATAATTTTTAAAATTTTAAAGAGAGGAGGTGAAAAAAATGGCAAAACTTGTATTTGAATATCCATTTATGTTAAAAGAATATGAATTAAAAAAAGATGTTATTTATATTGGCAGACAGAATACAAATGATATCACTATTCCCGATTATATTGTTTTTAAAAATTTACCACAAACTACCCAGAGGTTGTATTTGGATTCATTAATGAAAGTATCAAGAGTTCATGCAAGAATTACAAAGAAGGAGGATGGATGGTATATTGAGGATATCGGAACACATGGTCTTGGCAGTGAATATGGAACATATGTAAACATGGCTCGTCTTGAAGTAAAAAAACCATATAAACTTGTTGATAATGATGAAATCAGATTTGGTGCAGTAAAATGTAAATTTGTTGAAAAATGAGTTTTTGAAACTATATTTCTGAGAAAACATCTAAAATATAAAAAGTTTAAGGAGGTAAAAATTATGAATTTGGATAAATTTACAATAAAGGCACAGGAATCGTTAATGACAGCACAGGCGATTGCACAGGATAGAAATAATACTGAAGTTGATGTTTCTCATCTTGCCTATGCTTTGGTGGATAATGATGAAACAATAATTGATATTTTGAATACCATGAATGTGAATATAGAACTTTTAAAAGGAGATATAGAAGAAGAAATAGAAAAACTTCCAAAAACTTCATATTCAAGGGGTCCAACATATATAAGTCCTACTCTAAATCAGGTTTTTTATAAATCACAGACACTTGCAAAATCACTTGGAGATGAATATATTGGAGTTGAGCACCTTTTTATTGCATTAAGTGAGGTTGAATCAGGTATCAAGGAAATTTTTCAAAAATATAATATTTTTAAAGATAGAATTTTAAAGATTATACAGCAACTAAGGAATGGAGAAAAAATTACAGATAGAGATGCTGAAACAAAATATAAGGTTATTGAAAAATTTACAAGAGATCTTACAGACCTTGCAAGAAAAGGTAAAATTGACCCTGTTATTGGGAGGGATGAAGAAATTAGAAGGGTTATTCAGGTTTTATCAAGAAGAACAAAAAATAATCCTGTTTTAATAGGAGAAGCAGGAGTTGGAAAAACAGCAATAGTTGAAGGTCTTGCAAGGAGAATTGTTGCAGGAGATGTTCCTGAAACATTAAAAAATAAAAGAATTCTTGCTCTTGATTTAGGTGCTTTGATAGCAGGAACAAAATACAGAGGGGAATTTGAGGAAAGATTAAAAGCATTATTGAAAGAAATTGAGAAAAGAGAAGGAGAAATTATACTCTTTATAGATGAATTACATACACTCGTTGGTGCAGGGGCCGCTGAAGGAGCAATTGATGCTTCAAATATGTTAAAACCTTCGCTTGCAAGAGGAACTTTGAGATGTATAGGAGCCACAACACTTGATGAATACAGGAAATATATTGAAAAAGATAGAGCACTTGAAAGAAGATTCCAACCAATTTATGTAAAAGAACCGAGCGTTGAAGAGACAATATCAATTTTAAGAGGATTGCAGGAAAAATATGAAGTTCATCATGGTGTTAAAATAACAGATAATGCTCTTGTTGCTGCTGCTGTTTTATCCCACAGATATATAACAGGAAGATTTTTACCAGATAAAGCAATTGATTTAATTGACGAAGCAGCAAGTAAACTCAAAATGGAGATAGAGAGTAAGCCAGTTGAACTTGATGAAATAGAGAGGAAAATTAATCAACTTGAAACAGAAAAAAAAGGATTGAGCAGAGAAAATTCTCCCGAAGTTGAGGAAAGATTAAAAAAATTGGAAAAGGAATTAGATGAGTTGAAGAAGGAGAGAGAAAAACTTTATAGTCAATGGATAACTGAAAAAGAAATAGTTGAGAAAATAAGAGAAATAAAGCAGCAAATTGAAATGACAAAAAATATAATAGAAAAGGCACAGAGAGAAGGAGATCTGGATAAAGCAGCAGAATATAAATATGGAAAACTAATTGAATTACAGAAACAACTTGAATATGAAACAAATAGATTGAAAGAAGTTCAGAAAGGAAAGGGTTTATTAAAGGATGAAGTAACAGAAGAAGATATTGCTGAAATTGTTTCAAAATGGACAGGTATTCCTGTAAGTAGATTGCTTGAAGGAGAGAGAGAAAAATTGATTCATATGGAAGAAAGATTATCTCAAAGAGTTGTTGGTCAGGATGAAGCAATAAAAGCAGTTTCAAATGCAATAAGAAGAAGCAGAGCCGGCCTTTCTGACCCAAATAGACCAATTGGTTCTTTCATATTTCTTGGACCAACAGGTGTTGGGAAAACAGAACTTGCAAAAGCACTTGCTGAATTTTTATTTAATGATGAAAATGCCCTTGTTCGTATTGATATGAGTGAATATATGGAGAAACATACTGTTTCAAGATTAATAGGCGCTCCGCCAGGATATGTTGGTTATGAAGAAGGAGGACAGTTAACGGAAAGAATAAGGAGAAGACCTTATAGTGTAATTCTTTTTGATGAGATAGAAAAGGCACATCCGGATGTTTTCAATATACTTCTACAATTACTTGACGATGGAAGATTAACAGATGGACATGGAAGAACAGTTGATTTTAGAAACACAGTTGTAATAATGACTTCAAATATAGGAAGTCAATTTATAACTTCTTTCCGTGATGAAAATATTATAAGAGAAAAAATAATGGAAGCATTGAAATCAAAATTCAGACCAGAATTTTTAAATAGAATAGATGAGATAATTATTTTCAATCGCTTGAAGAAAGAAGATATAATGAAAATTATTGATATTCAGATTGGATATCTCCAGAAGCGGTTGATGGACAAGAAAATTAAAATTGAGTTAACAGAAAAGGCAAAAGAATATATTATGGAAAGGGGTTATGATGAAAATTATGGAGCAAGACCTTTAAAAAGAACTATACAGAGAGAAATTGAAAATCCACTTGCTTTAAAAATTCTTGCTGGCGAATTTAAAGAAAATGATAAAATAATAGTTGATGTTGAAAATGGAGTTTTGGTTTTCAGGAAAGAATAAAAATGTTAGACACGCTAATTTTTCTTTTAATTTTATTTTTTTCTGTAATTGTTCATGAGGTTTCCCATGGATATGCAGCACTTAAAAATGGAGACCCAACTGCAAAATTTATGGGTCGTCTTACTTTAAATCCAATTCCTCATATGGACCCAATTGGAACTATTTTATTACCACTACTTCTTATAGTTTTTCATTCTCCAATTTTAATAGGAATAGCAAAACCAGTTCCAATAAATCCTTTAAATTTTAGAGATTATAAAAAAGGGATGATAAGTGTAGGGATTTCAGGACCCTTAAGTAATATTATTCTGGGGATTATATTTGCTTTTCTATGTAAGATTACAAATTCTATAAACTTAATAGGTATTCTTAAAATGGCAAGTTTTATAAATTTTATACTTGCTTTTTTTAATTTGATTCCAATTCCTCCACTTGATGGTTCAAGAGTTATTTCTGTTCTTTTGCCTTATAATTTAAGTATTAAATATGATAGAATTGAAAGATACGGGATTTTTATAATAATTTTTCTTGCCATGATAGGACTTTTAAACTGGCTTTCCCCTTTAAGTCAGAATTTAACCAATTTCTTTATCAATCTTTAAAATTTTCGGTATAATTAATAAAAAGGAGGTCCTAATGAAAAACAATTTTCTTGTTATTGTTGACTTTTTTGCCCAAATTGGGTGGCAATCACTCGGTAAAATTGTGAATCCAACAACAGGTAAAATTGAAAAAAATCTGCAGATGACAAAAGAAATTATAGAAATTCTTGAGACATTAAAGGAGAAAACAAAAGGAAATTTAACAGAAGATGAGGATAGAATTTTAATGGCTACAATTACAGACTTAAAATTAAATTATGTTGATGAAGTTTCAAAGGAAGAAAATGAAAGAGATAAAGCAAAAACTTAATGAATTACCTGATTCTCCTGGTGTTTATTTGATGAAGGATAGAAAGGGAAATGTTATTTATGTTGGTAAGGCCTCTTCACTTAAAAAAAGAATTCGTTCATATTTTACACCTTCTGGAAATAATACAAAAATACTTATACTATCAGAAAAAATTTATGATTTTGAGGTAATTCCTGTTGCTTCAGAGGCAGAAGCACTTATACTTGAAAATCAATTGATAAAAAAATATCAACCAAAATATAATACAAATTTGAAAGATGACAAAAGTTATCCACTTGTTAAAATAACAAAGGAAGATTTTCCTTCAATTCAGATTGTTAGAGAAAAAAAATCTGAAAATGCAATTTATTTTGGACCATTTACAAATAAAAAACTGTTAAAGGAGACTGTAAGATTTTTAAGAAATTTTTATCCTATAAGAAATTGCAAAAAAGATATATATTCTGGAAGGGTTAAACTATGCATTCAATATTATATAGGCAAATGTTCCGGTCCATGTGAAAATAAAATAACAAAAGAAGAATACGGAAAACTTGTTGAAGGAGTTTGTGCATTTTTTAAAGGGGAATATAAAAGTTTTGAAAATAAATTAAAGAAATGGATGATGGAGGAAATAAAAAAATTGAATTTTGAAGAGGCAGATAAAATAAAAAAGAGATTGTTTTTACTTCAAGAACTATCCAAAAAATTTCCAATAAGAGAAGAAAATGAACTTTATAAATATGGTGAAGAAAATGTCCTTTTTAATCTTGCCAGAATATTAAACCTTAAAAAAATACCGAATTTAATAGAGGGTTATGATATCTCAAATATTTCAGGGGATTTTGCAGTTGGAAGTAAAGTTTCATTTATTGGTGGTCTTCCCAATAAAGATGGGTACAGGAGATATAAAATAAAAACAGTGGAAGGGATAGATGATTATAAAATGCTGGAGGAAGTTTTAACAAGAAGATTTGATACCGAAGAAGAAAGAAAAGAAATTCCAGATTTGATTTTGGTTGATGGAGGTAGAGGACAATTAAATGTTGCTATTTCAGTTTTAAAAAGGTATAATTTAAAAATTCCTGTTATTTCTCTCGCAAAGAAGGAAGAAAAAATTTTTATTGATGGGAAAGAAGAACCTATAAAACTTCCACGAGAATCATCTGAATTGAAATTATTACAAAGAATAAGGGATGAAGCACATAGATTTGCTATAAGTTATCATAGAAAATTGAGAAGCAGAGAATTTAAGTTTTCATTTCTTGATGAAATAAAAGGGATTGGAGAAAAGACAAAGAAGAAGATTATACTGAATTTTCCAGATATAAGGTCATTAGTGAATAAAAATGTAGAGGAGATTGAAAAAATTGGAATAAGAAGAAGCATAGCATTTAAATTACTAGAAAGGGCAAAGGAGGTGATAAAAAATGAAAGAAGAGAAAATTTTTGAGAAATTTATAAATTTAGGAATAGGTTCATTTTATTATTTCAAAAAGAATCTTAAAAAATTGATAGATGAAATTGAAAAGGAAGGCATGGAGCATTCAGAGGATATTGAAAAAGTTAAAGAAGAAATTGTTAAGTTTTTAAAAATGCCAAAGAAATTATTAAAAGAGTTTTTAAAATCATGTGATTTTGTGACAAAAGAGGACTTTGAAAAGTTCAAGGAGAATTTTAAAAATGGTTAAGTTTGTTGATGAAGTAGAAATTTTTGTTAAGGCAGGTAAAGGAGGAGATGGGTGTGTTGCTTTTAGAAGGGAAAAATTTGTTCCAAAAGGAGGACCATGGGGTGGAGATGGAGGCAAAGGAGGAGATGTAATATTAAGAGCAGTCAGGAATAAGAAAACACTGATTGATTTTTATTTTAAGAAACATTTTTTTGCAGAAAATGGAGGAAATGGTAGCAGTAATAATAAAAAGGGAAAGGATGGAGAAGACCTTATTTTAGAAGTTCCATGTGGCACAATTGTAAAGGAAATAAAAAATGGTGAGGAAAAGGTAATTGCAGACCTTGTGAATGAAGGAGATAATGTGATTGTTGCAAAAGGCGGAAAGGGTGGGCTTGGGAATACACATTTTAAATCACCAACAAATCAGGCACCGAGGATTGCTACAAAAGGAGAAAAAGGGGAAGAAAAAATAATAAAACTTGAGTTGAAATTGATTGCAGATGTTGGAATTATTGGTTATCCGAATAGTGGCAAAAGCACACTTTTATCAAAAATTTCAAAGGCAAGGCCCAAAATTGCTGATTATCCATTTACAACAATTGAACCAAATCTTGGAGTGGTTGACCTTGGAGATTTTAGAAGTTTTGTAGTTGCTGATATACCAGGTTTGATAGAAGGTGCTTCAAAAGGTAAAGGACTTGGGATTAAATTTTTAAAACATATAGAAAGGACAAAAATCCTGGTTCATCTGATAGATATGAGCGAAAATGATATAATAAATAGATATGAGAGTTTAAGGAATGAATTGAAGAATTATAGCAGTAAATTGATTGAAAAAAAGGAAATTGTGGTTGGAAATAAGATTGACCTTGAAGAAAGCAAAAAAAATCTTGAAAAAGCAAAAGAATATTTTAAGGACATTTTATTTATTTCTGCTTTAAAAGGAGATGGCATTAAAGATTTACTTGAAAGAATATGGAAGGAGTTAAAAAATGGTTAAGATCGGAGAAAAACTTGAAGAAATTAAAAGAGTTTGGTCTGATATAAAAGAGAAATTTAAAATAGAAAATGATTTAAAAAAATTTGAAGAACTTGAAAAAGAAATGCATGAGAAGGGTTTTCTTGATGATAAAAAAAAGATAGAAGAATGGAATTTGTTAAAAGAAAGAAAGAATAAAATTGAGACAATAGAAAAAGGAATAAAAGAACTTGAGACATTATATGAACTTATAAATTCTTCATATGATGAGGAACTTGAAAAAGAAGGAGAGGAAATTTTAAAGAAAATAGAGGAAGAGATAAAAAAACTTAAGATTGAGTATATATGGAGTGAAGAAGATTCAAACAATGCGATTATTACATTACATTCAGGAACAGGTGGAACAGAAGCATGTGATTGGGTAAGTATGTTGTGGAGAATGTATAGTAAATGGGCTTCAAAAAAGGGATATGATGTAAAAGTTATAGATTTTTTACCGGGTGAGGAAGCAGGTCTTAAAAGGATAACTGCAATAATTTCAGGAAAAAATGCATATGGATATTTAAAAGGTGAAACAGGAGTTCATCGTCTTGTTCGTATTTCTCCATTTGATGCAAATAGAAGGAGACATACAAGTTTTGCAGCGGTTAGCGTTATTCCAGAAGTTAATGAAGATATTAAAATTGAAATAAAAGATGAGGATATAGAAGTTGAGACATTTAGAGCAGGAGGTCATGGAGGCCAGAATGTAAATAAAGTTGAAACAGCGGTAAGAATAAGACATAAACCAACAGGAATAGTTGTCCAGTGTCAGAATGAAAGAAGTCAGTTTAAAAATAAAGAAATTGCGATGAGAGTATTAAAAAGTAAATTATATCAATTATATCTTGAGGAGAAAAAGAAAAAGGAGCAGGAAAAAAGGAGTCAGGAAAAAGAGATAACATGGGGAAGTCAGATAAGGTCATATATTTTCTGCCCTTATACACTTGTTAAAGACCACAGAACACAGGTAGAAGTTGCAAATATAGATAATGTTATGGATGGAGAAATTGATGAGTTTCTTGAAGCGGAAATAGAATGGCTGGCAAAAAGATAAAGGTTCTTATAAGTGCAGGACCTACGCGGGAGTATATTGACCCAATAAGATTTATAAGTAATCCATCAACAGGGAAGATGGGTTATTTAATTGCTGATTATGCAAAAAAACTTGGGTTTGATGTTATACTTGTAAGTGGTCCAACATATTTAAACCCACCTGAAGGAGTTAAATTAATAAAAGTTGAGTCAGCAAGAGAAATGGAAAAAGAAATATTAAAATATTTTCCAGAAGTTGATATTCTTATAATGTCAGCAGCAGTAAGTGATTGGCGTCCTTATAAAAAGTTTAATTATAAAATAAAAAGAAAAAATGAATGGGTTTTGAAACTTGTTCCCAATCCCGATATTTTAAAAAAGGTCAGTAAAATTAAAAAAGATAATCAGAAAATAGTTGGATTTGCCCTTGAAACAGAAAATGTTATAAAAAATGCGAGGAAAAAATTGAATGAAAAAAAACTTGACCTTATAATTGGAAATACTCCTGAATTTTTTGGAGAAGGGAAAAAATCTAATGTTTATTTTATTTTCAATGATGGAAGAATTATGGAATTTAAAATAAAAAAAGAACAACTTCCAACTATTTTATTTGAAAAACTGGGATTTGTAAAAGATGAAAAGGAATATTGCTGATTTACCCTTACATTATGGAAATGCTCCTACCTGGTTATTTGAAAGACAGAAGAAACTTCTTTTTGAAATAGGAAAACTTATAATAACTGAATATGGAACTTATGAGTTTTTATCAAGAATTTCAGATCCTGTTTATTTTCAGATACTTGGCTGTATTTCGGGCTTTGACTGGCATTCTTCAGGAGTGACAACAACCACATGTTATGCATTAAAAGAAGCATTTAATGAGGCACCAGAATATGGAATATTTATTTTTGGGGGTAAAGGTAAAAAAGGACTTGAAACTCCAGAAGAGATTGAAAACTGTAAATATATTGAGAATAAAGAAAAAATTATTTTAATTTCAAAAATTACATCAAAAATAGATAACAATTGCATTCAGGATGGTTATCAGATTTATCATCACAATATATTTGTTGATATAAATGGAAACTGGGCTGTTATTCAACAGGGAATGAATAAGGAGATAAGATATGCAAGAAGATATCACTGGTTTAATAAAATAACAAATTCAAATGATGAAAAATATACTATACAGCCCCATACAGGAATTATAACTGCAAAAAAAGAAGAATTTGTTTTAAATCTGATTGATAAAGAATGTGAAAAACTTCAGAATAATTTTATTGAATATCTTAATAATTCAAAAATTGAGGAAATAAGAAAGGATATAAAGATAATTTTTGAAAATTCAGAATCAATTTTTAATCCTGAAAAGAAACTTTTTCTACCATCCCATCATTATGTTGCTACAAAATTTGATACAAAAAAGTTATATAAAAATTTCTGTAAATTGAAGGATAAGGGAATAAAAAAATTTAATGATATTGTTTTAACTGAAGGCGTAGGAATTAAAACATTAAGGGCTTTATCTTTAATATCAGAAGTTGTTTATGGAAATACTGCATCATTTGATGACCCGGCAAAATTCTCATATGCTTTTGGTGGAAAGGATGGTCATCCTTATCCAGTTGATAGAGAAACATATGATAGTGTAATTAATTTTTTAGAGGGTATTGTTGAGAAAAGTAAAATTAAAGATAAAGAAAAAATTGAAATTTTAAGAAAGTTATCAAATTTTCTGTAAATTAAGGTAAAATAATTTTGTAATAGGAGGTAGTTATGGGAAAAAGTCCAAAGGAAAGAATTGAAGAACTCACAAAATTGCTCAATTATTACAACTATATGTATTATGTTGAAAATAATCCTGTTATAAGTGATTATGAATATGACCAGTTATATAAGGAACTTGTTGAACTTGAAGAAAAATATCCTCAGTATAGATTGCCTGATTCTCCAACTTTAAAGGTAGGAGGCCAGGTTCTTGAAGGATTTAGAACATTTGAGCATAAAATTCCAATGTTGAGTATGGATAATACATATTCTGAAGAAGAATTAAAAGAATTTGATGCAAAAATAAAAAGAATGGCAGATGTTAAAGAAGTTGATTATGTTGTTGAATTAAAATTTGATGGAGTTGCTGTTTCTTTACATTATGAAAATGGTAATTTTGTTCTTGGTGTCACAAGAGGGGATGGTTTTAAGGGAGATGATATAACAGAAAATTTAAAGACAATAAAAACATTGCCTTTAACAATAAATTATAAAGAACCAATAGAAGTTCGTGGAGAAGTATACATGAGGAAGGATGATTTTGAAAAATTGAATCAGGAGAGAAAAGAAAAGGGAGAAGAATTATTTGCAAACCCAAGAAATGCTACTGCTGGCTCTTTGAAACTTCTTGACCCTAAAATCGTTGCCAGAAGAAATTTACAAATTTTTATATACCAGGGGTTTTTAAATAATGGGCCAAGAACTCACTGGGAAACTTTAAATTTTCTCAAAGATATTGGTTTTCCAGTTTGTCCTTATAGGAAACTCTGTAAGGATATAAAAGAAGTTATTGATTATTGTAATAGTTGGGAAGAAAAAAGGTTCTCTCTACCTTATAATATAGATGGTATGGTTGTTAAGGTTAATTCACTTGATTTACAGAGAACTCTTGGAACAACAACAAAAAGTCCAAGATGGGCTGTTGCATATAAATTCCCTCCTGAACAGGTATCAACTATTGTAAAAGATGTAATAATACAGGTTGGAAGAACAGGAACATTGACTCCAGTTGCTATACTTGAACCAGTTAGAGTAAGTGGAACTATTGTTTCAAGAGCAACATTACATAATTTTGATGAGATAAAGCGTCTCGGAGTTAAAATTGGTGATAGGGTTTTTGTTGAGAAGAGTGGAGAGATTATACCAAAGGTTGTAAAAGTTATAAAAGAAGCAAGAACAGGGAAAGAAAAAGATATTCAAATTCCTGAAAAATGTCCTGTCTGTGGAAGTAAAGTTGTCAAGGACCCGGAAGAAGTAGCAATTAGATGTCCAAATATAAGATGTCCTGCACAGGTTAAAGAAAGAATTATACATTTTGCTTCAAGAGATGCAATGGATATAGAAGGACTTGGTGAAAAATGGGTTAATATTCTTGTAGATAGAGGGCTTCTTTCTGATTACGGAGATATTTACTATTTAAAATATCAGGATTTAATCAAACTTGAAAGAATGGGGGAAAAATCAGTTAACAATTTACTTAACGCAATTGAAAAAAGTAAAACAAGACCATTTGCAAATTTAATATATGCTCTTGGAATAAGACATGTTGGGGTTTATGCAAGTGAAATTCTTGCAAGTCAATTTAATTCAATAGATGAACTTAAAAATGCAAGTTTTACAAGATTATCAACTATTCCTGGTGTTGGTCCAATTATTGCTGAAAGTATAGTTGAGTTTTTTAAAAATGAGGAGAATTTAAAGGTTATAGAAAAGTTAAGAAAAGCAGGAGTTAGAATGGAAAAAGAAAAAGTAGAGGAGAAGATGGATATACTAACAGGTTTAACTTTTGTTGTAACAGGGACACTTAAAAATTATTCAAGGGATGAGATACATAATTATATCAAAAAACTTGGTGGGAAAGTATCAAATTCTGTTTCAAAAAATACAGATTATTTAATATGTGGGGAAAGTCCTGGTTCAAAACTGGAAAAAGCAAGGGCAATTGGAGTTAAAGTTATAAGTGAGGAGGAATTTGAAGAACTTGTAAAGTCAAGGATGAGTAAATGAATATAGACGATTTGATTGATAAGTTTATTGACCATATTTTAATAGAGAAAAATTTATCTCTTAATACTTGTAAAGCATACAGAAATGACCTTTTAAAATTTAAAAAGTTTGTTGAATTAAAGAATATAAATTTAAATAAATTTGACAATAATGATATAACTTCATTTATAATATTTTTAAAAGGTAAAAATTACTCTTCAACAAGTATAATAAGGATACTTTCAGGAATTAGGAATTTTTATAAATTTTTAATTGGGAGAGGATATGTTAAAAATCCATTTATTAATATTGAGAGTCCCAAAATTGAAAAAAGATTGCCTGATGTTTTGAATTTTGATGAGATAGAAAGGATTTTAAATTTAAAAAAAATTTCAAGGAATCATTTAAGAAATATGGCTATACTTGAACTTTTTTATTCATCTGGAATAAGAGTTTCTGAATTGTGTAATTTAAAAATTGGTGATTTAAATCTTGATAATGGATTTATAAAGGTGAAAGGGAAAGGTAATAGGGAAAGAATTGCTCTTTTAAATAAAATGGCTGTGGAATTGATAAGAGAATATTTGAAGGAGAGAAAAGGTAATGATGAATACTTGTTTTTAAATAACAGGGGTAAAAGAATTTCAAGGCAGGGCGTATGGAAGATAGTAAAAAAATATTCAAAATTTTCTGGAATAGGAAAAAATGTAAAACCGCACACATTTAGACATACATTTGCAACACATTTATTGAGTGAAGGACTTGATTTGAGAATTGTTCAGGAATTACTTGGACATAAGTCAATATCTACAACAGAGATTTATACACATATAGATAGAAAAAGAATAAAAGAAATTTACAAAAAATTTCATCCCCGTGCCTAAGAATTTATTGAGAAAGTTAGAAAAATTGAAAATTTAAAGAATTTGAGGTAATATAAAATTGAAAAATAGGAGAAGAAAATGGAGACAGTGTTTATGTTTTTAAGTTTCTTCTTAGGGTTTTTAAGTGTAGTAATGGCATTTGTTTTAAGTTGGAATACGAATAAATTGGTAAGAACAGAAGACGAGAGAGCAAAAAGTTTAATAAAAGAATTAGGAGAGATGACAAAAGAAACGCAGAAAATGATAGAGGAAGGAAACAGAAGAACACAGGAATTGATAGAGGAAGGGAATAGAAGAACACAGGAAATGATTGCCGAGACACAAAGGATGATAGAAAGAATGGATGAAAGACATCAGGAAACTATGGAATATCTTGGTTCACTTATAAAGGCAGATGGAGAAAAAACAAGAGAGTTGATAAATAAAGTGCTTGAGAAAATACCGGGTTAAACTTGACAAAAATAAAAAATAGGCATAATAATAAAAAATGGAAAAGAAAATGGGAAATAAAAATGAACTCTCTCATATAATATATTGAATTTAAAAACCCCTTCCTTAATTTTTTCCAATTTATTCCTCATTTCCAGGACTTCATTCCCTGATTACATATATAAAAATTTCCCAAAATATGGGAGAAAGGAGGATGAAAATGAATAATGAAATAAGGGAAGTGATGGAAAACTTTAATACTATAGGAAAGAAAGTTTCATTTAGACCCAGAAATGGGAGAGAAAATACTTTGGAAGGGGAAGTAGTAGATGAAGTGAGTGTAATTTTGGATAATAATGATAAACACTTTATTCAAAAAATTAAAGGGATAGATAACAAATATTATTACAGGCATTGTTATTATGTTTGGAGCGAGAGATCTCAAAAACCTGTTTTTGGTCAATTTGCTTCAACAATTCCAGAAGAAAAATATAAAGAACTTATAAGAAAAGCAGTAGAAAAATGGGGTAAATCCTTGTTAAACCCCGTTAAAAAGAAAAAATTTAAGGTGGTTTCATAGTCAGGTTGTTTGTATGTCTTTCCTTTTCAATTAACACCAAGTAAATATTCACTGGTATCATTTTTCACTTAACAAACTGCTTATTTTGTTAACTCAACTTTCCATTTATAAATTTTTTTGAATTACCCTTTTTGGCACACCTCGTAGGTGGGCTATCGGGATTCCATTCTCCCATTTTCCCCTTTGCTTAAATTATGGGAAGTTACAATTTAATTTTGCCAACAAAAATTTTCCAAAAGAAATGTATGATGATATAATAAATCTTTAAAAATGAAATCTTATAATTTTTTCCTGGCTAAAAAATTTATAGGGAATAAGAGGGAAGATAGATTTCTCTGGTTTATAAGTTTTTTTACTGTTGCTGGAGTTTCTATTGGAGTGGTTGCTTTAATTCTTGTGATTGGGGTTATGAATGGTTTTTCAAATGATTTAAAGAGAAAAATAATTGGAGCCAGTCCATTAATTACAATTGAAGGAAGACCCTATATTTATGATTATGAAAAAATTATTGAAAAATTGAAAAATATAAAAGAAATTGAGGGCTCATCTCCATATATTATGTCTCAAGTAATTTATAAATCAAAAAAATATATTCTTGGAGGAGTTATTAAAGGTATTGATATTGAAAGGGAAAAGAAAGTTACCAATATTGAAAATTTTATAAAAGAGGGCTCACTTGATGAAATTAAAAATGGAATAATACTTGGAAAAGAACTTGCAAATGAACTTGAAGTTGATATTGGTGACTATGTTTCTGTTATTGCTGGTTTGATTCCAAGAGAAAAAATTTTTAAGGTTGTTGGAATTGTTGAATATGGTGTTTATAGTTTTGATGTGAGTATGGGTTTTACTTCTCTTGATAATTTATTTGCTATGTTTAATATGAAAGGAGTTCACGGAATTGGTATAAAGATTGAGAATATATATAAAACACCTTTAGTTGCAGAGAAAATAAAAAATCTTATTAATAATGAATTTTCTGTTTCAACATGGATTGAAAAAAATAAAATTCTCTTTTCAGCAATAGCACTTGAGAAAAAGGCAATGGCAATAATTTTAAGTTTAATAGTGATTGTCGCATCCTTTAACATTCTTTCTACTTTAATGATTTCTGTTTATAGAAAAGTTAAAGAAATAGGAATTCTTAAAGCAATAGGTTTAACATCAAATGAAATAAAGAAGGTTTTTTTCTATCAGGGGATATATCTTGGACTCAAAGGGCTTTCTTTTGGAATATTTTTTGGTCTTTTAATAGCATTTTTTTTGAAAAAATATAATTTTATAAATTTACCAGAATTTGTCTATGATATTTCAAAATTACCTATTGAAATTTCTCTTTTTGATATAGTATGGATTATTTTACTTGTTTTATTTGTAAGCAGTATTGCAAGTATTTATCCAGCAAACAGAGCATCAAAACTTAATCCGGCAGAGGCAATAAGAAATGAATAAAATTAAACTTGAAAATGTTTGGAAAAATTATGGGAGTTTAATAGCCCTGAAAGATATAAATCTTGAAATTAATAAAGGAGAGATTGTTGTTATAATTGGTCCATCGGGTTCAGGAAAAACTACTTTATTGAATATTTTAGGTCTTATTGATAAACCAACAGAAGGGAAAGTTTATTTAAATCAGAGATATTTAGGGGACCTATCGGAAAAAGAAATTGCAGATATAAGAAATAGAGAATTTGGTTTTATATTTCAATTTTTTTATTTAATACCTGAATTGACTGTTCTTGAAAATGTTTTTTTACCTTTATGGATAAAGGAGAAATTTTTTGATAAAAAATTTATATTAGAAGCAGAAAAATATCTTGAAAAATTTGGAATTTTAGATAAAAAAAATTATTATCCATCAAAATTATCAGGAGGTGAAATGCAGAGGGTTGCTATATGTAGAAGTTTAATATGCAATCCTGAAATTATTCTTGCAGATGAGCCGACAGGGAGTATTGACAGTCTTTCTGCTTTAAATTTTTATAATTATATGAAAAAATTAAATGAAGAAATGGGTAAAACATTTGTAATTGCAACTCACAATGAAAATTTTTTACAATTTGCAACAAAAATAGTATATTTAAAAGAAGGTAAAATTGAAAAAATAGAAAGGAGGAAATGAATGAGTTTATGGATTTATTTGGATGGTAAATTTGTAAAAGAGGAAGAAGCAAAAATATCTGTCTTTGACCATGGACTTTTATATGGAGATGGTGTTTTTGAAGGTTTAAGAAGTTATAATGGCAAAATTTTTAAACTTGATGAGCATCTTATTCGTCTTTATAATTCAGCAAAAGCAATACTTCTTGAAATACCATTAAAATTTGATGAATTTAAAAAAGTTGTGATTGAAACTGTTAAAAAAAACAATTTGAAAGATAGTTATATTAGAATAGTTGTAACAAGAGGAGTAGGAGACCTTGGGCTTGACCCAAGAAAATGTCCAAAACCAACAATTTTTGTTATTGCAAGCCATATTCAATTATATCCAGATTCCCTTTATGAAAAAGGAATTGATGTTATAACTGTCCCTACAAGAAGGAATTTGCCAGAATCATTAAATCCAGCAATAAAATCATTAAATTACTTAAATAATATACTTGCAAAAATAGAAGCAACAAATGCAGGGGCAACAGAAGGGTTAATTCTAAATCAATTTGGGTATGTAAGTGAATGCACAGGGGAAAATATCTTTATTGTAAAAGGTAATACATTAAAAACACCTCCTATTTCTGCTGGAGCACTTGAAGGTATAACAAGAAAGGTAGTTATGGATATAGGAAAGAGTATTGGACTTGAAGTAAAGGAAGAAAATTTAACAAGATATGATATTTATACAAGTGATGAATGTTTTTTAACAGGAACAGCAGCAGAGATTGTTCCAGTTGTTAGTGTTGATAGAAGAATTATTGGAAATGGGAAACCGGGTAAAATAACAATGAAAATAAGAAAGGAGTTCCAAATTATTATAGATCTGGAAGGAGTTCCTGTTTATGAGTAAATGTATTTTATGCAATAATAATCCCTATGTTGTAATAAGATTTATAAGTGGAAATTATTTACACTTATGTAAAAGTTGCTGGGAGAAAATTAAAATTTTTACGATAAAGAATAAAAAAGGAAAAGAAGGGAAAAGTTGTCCTGTATGTAAATATACCATTGAGGAATTTAATGAATATAGATTTTTAGGATGTGATTTCTGTTATGAATATTTTTATAATGAAGTTATCTCTTATTTAAAAAGAATTCATACAGTCATTTTTTATAAAGGCAAATATCCCAAAAGATTTAAAAATCAGAAAAATGGATTAAAGAGAATTTTTGATGTAGAAAATTCTATTGATAAAATAGAGATAGTAAATGAAGAATTTAAATGAAATTTTTGATATTATTGAGAAAAATACAAGATGGATTTATTCTAAACTTGGAAAAGATATAGTCATTACATCAAGAATCCGTCTTGCCAGAAATATAAAGGGATATCCATTTCCTTATAATATGACAAATGAGGAAAGTAAAGAAATTGAAAGATTATTAATTGATATTTTTCTAAAGATGTCTTTCAGTAATATTTTTATTATTGATGTCCCTTCATTAAATGAATTAGAAAAACAGATTCTTATTGAAAGACATTTAATTAGTAAAGAATTTTCAGAAAATGGTGCTTATAGTAAAGTTATAATTATTCCTGAAAAAAAATTAACAGTTATGATAAATGAAGAGGACCATCTGAGAATTCAGGTAATTTATCCTGGTCTAAATCTTAAAAAATGCTGGAAAATTGCAAATGAAATAGATAACTACATTGATGAAAAAGTTGAATATGCCTTTTCTCCAAATTTTGGTTTTTTAACTGCCTGTCCGACCAATATTGGAACTGGTTTAAAGGCCTCTGTTCTTATTAATATTCCAGGAATTAAATTTTTGAAAAAAGAAAAAATAATTTTTAATATTATAGAAAAAATTGGTATTACTATAAGGGGATTCTATGGAGAAGGCAGTTTGCCATTTGGTTCTATTTATCAACTTTCTTCTTCAGAATCAACAGGGAAAACAGAAGAAGAAATTATTAAAGAAATTGAAAGTGTGGTAAAATTAATTAAAAAGGAAGAAATGAATTCCATTGAAGAAATAAAAAGGGATAAAAAGTTGAGAAACAAAATCTATAAAATTATAGAAAAAAATTCTAAAGATAAGAGCCAGGATCCTTCTAAATTATATTCAATCATATCACTTGCTTATAATTTAGGAATGTTGAAAATAGGGAAAAAAGAATTTGAAAAATTGCTTTTTTCTTTTCTAAATGAATATAAAAAAATAAAAAGTGATTTTAATTTTTATAAAAAAGAGGGTAAAATATTAAAAAGGGAAATTTGGGAGACAATAAATGTTTGAAAGATTTACAAAAAGAGTAAGGGTAATACTTGAACTTGCAAGGAAAGAAGCACTTAAATATGGGCATAGTAGAGTAGAACCAGAACATATCTTACTTGGAATGGTTGAAGAAGGCCAGGGCGTTGGAGTTGCCATTTTACATTCTCTGGGAGTTGAAATTGAGAGATTGAAATATGAATTGGAAAAAGTAATGAAAGTAAATGTCCCTTTATATAGAGGAGATATTCCTTTAAGCCCTGCATCTAAAAGAGTTCTTGAATATTCTATTAGAGAAGCACAGTTTCTCGGACATACATATATTGGAAGTGAACATCTTTTAATAGGTATTTTACTTGAGACGGATTCAATTCCTTCACAGATTCTAAGAAAATTTGGAGTAACTCCTGATAAAGCAAGAAGTGTTTTAGATGAACTTTTAAGAGAACCAGAAGAAGGGTATTCTCCATATCCTGTTGAGGAAAAAGAGGAAAATAGATATAGAGAACAGCAATATAGAATCTCTCAATATCAAAAAAAACATAAAACCCCTGCTTTAGATACATTTGGAAAAGACCTTACAAAACTTGCTTTTGAAGGAAAACTTGACCCAGTTATAGGAAGAGAAAAAGAAATAGAAAGGGTAATTCAGATTTTATGTAGAAGAAAGAAAAATAATCCGGTATTACTCGGAGAACCAGGGGTTGGTAAAACAGCAATCGTTGAAGGGCTTGCTCAAAAAATAGTTAAAGGAGAAACAGGAGAAATTTTAAAAGATAAAAGGATTGTTATGCTTGATCTACCGGGTATTGTAGCAGGAACAAAATATAGAGGTGAATTTGAGCAAAGAGTTAAAATTGTTCTTGATGAGATAAGAAATGCAGGAAATATAATAATTTTTATAGATGAACTTCATACACTTGTTGGAGCAGGAGGAGCTGAAGGTGCTATTGATGCTTCAAATATTTTAAAACCAGTTCTTGCAAGGGGTGAAATTCAATGTATTGGTGCCACAACTCTTGATGAATATAGAAAATATATAGAAAGGGATGGAGCACTTGAAAGAAGATTTCAACCAGTAATAATAAATCCACCGAGTGTTGAAGATACAATAGAAATTTTAAAAGGTTTAAGAGAAAAGTATGAAGAGCATCACAAATTAAAAATAACAGACGATGCAATAGAGGCAGCGGCAAAATTGAGTGATAGATTTATTTCAGATAGATTTTTACCTGACAAAGCAATAGACCTTATAGATGAAGCATGCAGTCAGAAAAGATTAAGTTTATATAAAGAACCTTCAGAAGTTAATAAAATAGAAGAAGAGATTAAATTACTTGAAAAGGAAAAAGAAAATGCATATAAGCATCAGGATTATGAACTTTTAACTTCAATAAGAGATAAAGAAAGAGAATTAAAAAATAAAATTGATTTTTTGAGAAGTGAGTGGATGAATTTAATTCCTGAAGAAGAAAAAGTTGTTACAAAAGAAAATATTGCTGAAGTTGTTTCCCAATGGACAGGAATTCCTGTTTCTCAATTATGTAAAGAAGAAAAAGAAAAACTTCTTGAGATGGAAGAATATTTGCATAAAATTGTAGTTGGACAGGAAGAAGGTATAAGCACAATAAGTAGAGCAATAAGAAGGTCAAGGGCAGGATTAAAAGATGTGAGAAGACCAATTGGTAGTTTTCTTTTTCTTGGTCCCACTGGAGTTGGTAAAACTCTTCTTGCAAGGGCTCTTGCTGAATTTCTTTTTGGGAATGAAGATGCACTTATTCAAATTGACATGTCTGAATATATGGAAAAATTTTCAATAAGCCGTCTTATTGGGGCTCCCCCTGGATATGTTGGTTATGAAGAAGGTGGTCAATTAACAGAAAGAGTGAGAAGGAGACCTTACAGTGTTGTTTTATTTGACGAAATTGAAAAAGCACATCCAGATGTATTTAATCTTTTACTTCAGATACTTGAAGATGGGCATCTTACAGATAGTTTTGGAAGGAAAATAAGTTTCAAAAATACAATAATCATTATGACTTCTAATATAGGAACTGATATTTTTAAAAATAAATCAATAATTGGGTTCCTTCCGACTGAAGAGAAATTTTCTTATGAAAGTTTAAAAGAAGAAATTCTTGAAAGAGTGAAAAAAACTTTTAGACCCGAATTTCTTAATAGAATTGATGACATAGTAATATTCCATCCATTGACAAAAGACCATCTTTTAAAAATTGTTGATATAGAAATTGATAAGGTGAGAGAAAGATTGAAAGAACTTAAAGTTGATATAATTGTAAATGAGGAAGTAAAAGAATTTTTGATAGAGAAAGGAACAAATCCAGAATTTGGAGCAAGACCATTAAGAAGAACAATTTCAAGATATTTAGAAGACCCTCTTTCTGAAGAAATTTTAAAAGGGAATTTTGTTGAAGGTGATATTATAATTGTTGAGAAAAAGGGTTTAAATATTATTTTTACAAAAAAAGAGAAAGGAGAAAAAGTTGAAAAAGAAACTTCTATCAATGTTTCTTATTCTTAATTTTTCCCTTATCGCATCTCCAATTTTAAAAATAAATATTTCAGGAAATAAAAATGTTTCTACTGAGAAAATTTTGAGTTTAATAAAAACACGACAGGGTAACGATTTTGACGAAAATCTAATTAAAAAAGATATTGAATCACTTATTAAAACAGGATATTTTAAAGAGATTAATTATTCAGTGGAGAAAAAAACCGATGGGGTTGAATTGAATATTGAAATAAAAGAAAACCCTCTAATTGAGAAGATTATTTTTGAAGGAAATAAAATTTTTAAAACAAAAAAATTGAAGGAGTTTTTCGGAATAAAAGAGGGTGATATTTTAGTGGAAGAAAAAGTTATTGAGGGTATTGATAAGATAAGGGAACAATATTATAAGAAAGGTTTTCAGACAACAGAGGTTGAGTATGAAATAGAAGAAAGGGATGGAAAATGTGTTTTAAAGGTTAGAATAATAGAAAGGGGCAGAGGATATGTAAAGGAAATTTTATTTAATGGTAATAATTCATTTAAAGACAAAATATTGAAAAAAATAATGAAAACAAAAGAAAGGAAAATACCATTTATCAGAGGAACTTATAAGGAGGATGTTTTAAATGATGATATAAACAGGATTAAAAATTTTTATAATGAAAATGGTTTTATTGACGCAAAGGTTAATAAAGAGATTGAATATGAGAAGAAAGGATTGATAGTTAAAATTTTTATTGAAGAAGGAAAAAAATATTTTGTAGGAGATGTAAATTTAGAAGGCAATTTGATTTTCAGTAAAGATGAGATAAAAAAGAATATTTTGATTAAAAAAGGAGATGTGTTCAATACAAAGAAAAATGAAGAAAGTATAAGAAATATCTATCACTTATATTTCAATAATGGTTATATAAAATGTAATGTTGATTTTTTGCCGGAAATTAAAGACCAGACAATAAATATCACATATTTTATTAATCCTGGGGAAATTTATTATGCAGAGGAGATAAAAATTAAGGGAAATAGAATTACAAAGGATAAGGTTATAAGAAGGGAAATTCAACTGGAACCAGGGGATAAAATTAATCAGGAAAAAATTAAAAAGAGTTTTAATAATTTGAGGGATACAAATTATTTTGAAAATATACAAATATATCCTGAGATAGTTGAAGAAGGAAGGGCAAATATTATTGTTGATGTAAAAGAAAGAGAAAAAACCGGTCTGTTTTTGATAGGCGGAGGATATAGCAGTATTGATAAATTTATAGGTATGGTCAGTGTTCAACAGATAAACTTTGATATAACAAATCCTCCAAAGTTTGTTGGAGGTGGGCAGGATTTTTCTTTATCATTTGAATTTGGAACAATCTCAAAAAATTATAGATTTAGTTTTACAGAACCATATTTATTTGATAAGCCAATTTATTTTGGGCCTGATATATATAGAATGAGAAGAGAATGGAATGAATGGACTGAAACATCAACTGGTTTTGATTTAAGAATTGGAAAAAGATGGGAAGATTTTACTCTTGGATTTAAAATTTTGAGTGAAAATGTTAAACTTGAAGATATTGATATACCATCAATTAAATATCAGGAAGGAGAAAAAAGGAAAAATAGTTTAATCACTTATTTAACCTATTCAAAACTTGATAGTGAGAGATTTCCATCAAAAGGAGATAAAGCAAGAATTTCTTTAGAATATGCAGGAATAGGTGGAGACATTGATTTTGTTAAATCAATACTTGAAAATAATTTTTATTATCCTTTCAAAAATTTTATATTCCATTCAAAAACATATATTGGTTATATAAATAAAGATTTAGAAGATGTGCCAATCTATGAAAGATTTTTTGGAGGTGGAATAGGAACAGTAAGAGGATATAAAGAAAGAAGTTTAGGACCTAAAGAAGATGGTTATTGTGTTGGAGGAAATTATATATTTGCACAAAATTTTGAAATGTTGTATCCTTTATATAAAGATATTTTATACGGGATTGGTTTTTTTGATATCGGGAATGTTTATAAGGAATGGGAAGGACTTAGTGATTTAAAAAAGGGAATAGGTGCAGGGATAAGAGTGAATATCCCCTTTCTAAATGCTCCTGTTGAAATATATTATGGTTATGGAATTGATGCAGAAAAAGGAGAATCAAAAAACAGAATTCATGTTGGTATGAGTTTTGGATTTTGAAAAAAGGAGGTAGATAAATGAATAAAATTTTGATGTTTTTTTGTATTATTGGAATGAGTGTTTTTGCACAGAATATTAAGGTTGGATATGTTGATATTAAAAAAGTTTTTGAAAATTATGAGAAGGCAAAAAAGACAGAAGAAGGTTTTAAAAAGGAAGTAATGGAAGAACAGAAAAATATGGATAAAATGCAGGATGAGATAAAAAAAATGCAGGATGACTATGAAAAGAAAAAAAGTGTTATGAAACCAGAAGAACAAAAGAAAAAGGAAGAGGAAATAAGAGCAAAAGTTCAGGAATTTTCAAAAAAATGGACTGAAGTGAGTCAGCGACTTGATGAAAAAGGGAAACTTCTTGAGAGTCAGATAATAGATGAGATAAAAAAAGCAATCAGTGATTATGCTAAAAAAAATGGATATTCTATTGTTGTTGACTCAAGATTGCTTCTATATGGAGACAATAGTTGTGATTTAACAGAAGAAATTATAAAAACTTTAAATAAATAAAAATGAAAATGAGAGTTAAAGAAATCGCAGAAATAATTAATGGGAAGATTATTGGAGATGAAAATGTTATTATTACAGGAGTTTCTGGAATAAAAGAGGCAAAAGAAGGGGATTTAACTTTTATCGCAAACAAAAAATATAAAAATTTACTGTATACAACAAAGGCATCTGCTATAATAGTTGGACCTGATATAAATAATAATGTAAATACAACTTTAATTCAGGTTGAAAATCCATCAATTGCCTTTGCAAAAATTATGTCAATTGTAGGACCTGAACCAATAAAATTTAATCCTGGAATACATCCAACAGCAATCATAGGAAAAAATGTTTCTCTTGGTAAAGATGTTTCAATTCAGCCATATTCTATAATTGAAGATAATGTGAAAATAGGCGATAGAACCGTTATTGGTGCGGGTGTTTATATTGGACATTATACAGAAATTGGTGAAGATTGTATGATTTATCCACAGGTTGTAATAAGGGAAAGAATTAAGATAGGGAATAGAGTTATTATTCATCCAGGGACTGTTATAGGTGGGGATGGATTCGGTTTTGCGACTGTTAAAGGAGTTCACCATAAAATACCCCAAATTGGGACTGTTGAAATTGGAAATGATGTTGAAATTGGTTCCAATGTTACAATTGATAGAGCAAGATTTGATAAGACATATATAGGCAATGGAGTTAAAATTGATAATCTTGTTCAAATTGCCCATAATGTTTATATAGGTGATAATACAATTGTCGTTGCACAGGTTGGAATTTCAGGAAGTACTGTAATCGGTAAAAATGTTATAATTGCAGGTCAGGCTGGAATAATAGGTCATATTACAGTTGGAGATAATGCAGTTATAGGAGGCAAAGCAGGTGTTACTAAAAATGTTCCACCCAATACCCATGTTACTGGTTTTCCTGCAAGGGAAAAATGGGAAGATATGAGATTTCAGGCATATATAAGGAAATTGCCTGAATTGATAGAAAAAATTAAAAATCTTGAAGAAAAAATAGAACAACTTGAAGAAGAAATAAAAAAGAGAGATGGAGAAAAAATTACAAAAGACCGTTGAAAAAGAAGGTTATATTGAAGGGATTGGTTTACATACAGGTGAAAAGAGTAGAGTTGTTTTGAAGTCCGCACCACCAAACACTGGAATAATATTTATAAGAAAAGATATAGAAAACTCAGAACCAATAAAAGTAGATATAGAAAACCTTCTTGATACAAATAAATTTCCAAGAAGGACATCTATAGGAAATGAGAAGGTCCAGATACATACAATAGAACACTTACTTTCTGCACTATATGCTATGGAAATTGATAATGTTTTTGTTGAAATATATGGTTGTGAATGTCCAGGTCTTGATGGCAGTTCAAAGGAATTTGTTGAATTAATAAAAAAATGTGGAATTAAAGAATATAATGAGGAAAAGGATGTATTTTATTTAAAAGAGCCAATTTATATTTCAGAAAATAGTTCCCATATAATCGCCTTACCAAATAAAGAATTTAAAATTTCCTATACACTTGATTATCCGGGAACTTTAATAAATTCTCAATTTGCTTCTTTTTTGATAACACCTGAAATTTATGAAAAAGAAATTTCTCCAGCAAGGACATTTTGTCTGAAAGATGAGGTTGAAATATTGAAAAATATGGGACTTGGTAAGGGTTCAAATTATCAGAATACCCTTGTTATTGACAAAGATAGAATAATAAATAATGAATTTAGGTTTAATGATGAACCTGTAAGACATAAAATTTCTGATTTAATAGGAGATATTGCATTGCTTGGGAAATATCTTTTTGCCCATATAATAGGAATAAAAAGTGGTCATTCAATAAATACAAAATTAATAAGAAAAATAAAAGAAATCATAAAAAAAGAAAGGATAAGTGGTATTGGAGCACCATTATTAACAACAACATCTCCACATCTTGAAATTGAGGATATAGAAAAGGTAATTCCACATAGATACCCATTTTTACTTATTGATAAGATAATTGAAGTGAATGAAAATAAAGCAGTTGGTATAAAAAATGTTACAATAAATGAATGGTTCTTTCAGGGACATTTTCCTGGGAAACCGGTTATGCCCGGTGTTTTAATAGTTGAAGCAATGGCACAGGTTGGCGGTGTTTTAATGTTAAGAAAGGAAGAAAATATAGGTAAACTTGCTTATTTTATGAGTATAGATAATGTAAAATTTAGAAGGGCTATAAGACCAGGAGACCAGTTGGTTATTGAAGTTGAGGTTGTAAAATTAAAAAGTAAAGTTGGACAGATTCAGGGTAAAACTTATGTCGATGGAAAACTTGCAGCAGAAGCGATCTTAATGTTTACAGTTGTTGAACCATAAAATGAATAAAATCCATCCAACAGCAATAATTTCACCAGAAGTTGAAATTGGTGATAATGTTGAAATAGGACCATATGCAATTATAGAAGGTAAAATTAAAATAGGTGATAATTGTAAAATATTTCCATTTGCTCATATTCAGGGATATACAGAAATTGGAGAAAATACAAAAATTTTTACAGGAGCAATAATTGGAAGTGTTCCACAGGATTTGAAATATAAAGGAGATATTACTTACTTAAAAATAGGAAAAAATAATACAATAAGAGAATATGTAACAATTAACCCCGGGACTTCCGTAGGAGAAGAAACAATAATTGGTGATAATAATCTTATAATGGCTTATGCTCATATTGCTCACAATTGTAAGGTTGGTAATAATGTGATTATAGCAAATTCTGGAACTCTTGCAGGACATGTTGAAATTGACGATTATGCAATAATAGGAGGACTTGTTGGAATACATCAGTTCTGTCGCATTGGAAAACATTCAATTATTGGTGGTTGTTCAAAAGTTGTTATGGACATAATTCCATATATAATGGCAGATGGACATCCTGCAAGACCTTATGGATTAAATATAATAGGACTTAAAAGAAGAAATTTTTCAGAAGAAAAGATAAAAATTTTAAATGAGGCATATAAGATAATTTTTAAGTCGGGATTGAATACAAGTCAAGCATTAAAAAAACTTGAAGAAATGAATGATTGTGAAGAAGTAAAAGATATAATTGAATTTATAAAATCTTCCAAAAGAGGGATAGCAAAAGAAAGATAGAATATGAAAAAAAATCTTGCCATCTTTGTTAGTGATGATTTTTTTTCAAAGTATTCATATGAAAAACTTAAAAAAGATTACAATTTGTTTCCTTTTTCATTGAAGAAATCAAAAATTTTTGACTCATTTGTTTTAAAAGATGCAAATTTAAATCTACTTTTAGATTTTTTTAAAAAAAATAAAATTGAATTAGTATTTTTTACAGGTAAGGTTAATCAGAATATTGTTTTTGGTAATTTACATGTCTCTGCTCAAAAACTACTTTCAAATATAGAATATTTTAAACCAGAAGAAATAATGAAAGAAATTGCAAATTTTTTAGAAAATAATGGATTTGGAATTTTGAAGCAGGATGAGGTTTTTAAAGAAGAAATCGCAGAAGAAAAAATTTATACATATCCTTTAAATGAGAAGGAAAAAAAGGATGTTAAATTTGGTTTTTCTGTTTTAATGGATATTATAAAACATAACATAGGGCAATCGCTCATAGTTAAAAATGGAATGATACTTGGTGTTGAAGGAATAGAAGGGACTGATGAATTTATAAAAAGAATAGGGAAATACTGCACAGATTTTGTTTTTATAAAAGGTTGTAGCGATGAAAAGGATGCAAGATTTGATTTACCAGTAATTGGAACAAAAACAATAAAAAATTTAATAAAGGCAAAAGGTAAAGTAATTGCAGTTAAAGCAGGGAAAACAATAATATTGAATAAAGAGAAAGTTATAGAGGAATGTCTTAAAAATAAAATTAAACTTGCTGGTGTAAAATGAAAATAAAAGAAAATCTTGATGAAATTGTTTCCTATCTTGAAGACTCATCAAATTTTAAATCAGGAAAAGCAGAAAAAGTTTTTATTCCAGAAAATGAGGATGAAATTTTAGAAGTTATTAAAATTTGCAGAAAAGAAAAAATTCCTTTAACGGTTTCAGGCGGAGGAACCGGGACTGTTGCGGGTAGAATTCCTGTTGGTGGTTATATAATCTCAATGGAACTATTTAATAAGATAAAGAATGTAGATATGGAAAAAAAGGAGAGCACACTTGAAGCAGGAGTGATAGTTGATGAGTTTTTAAAATATATAGAAAGATTTAATCTTTTTTATCCTCCATTTCCAACTGAAAGAACTGCTTTTATAGGAGGAAATGTCTCAACAAATGCATCAGGTGAATATAGTTTCAGATTTGGTCCTACAAGAAAATATGTAAGAAGGATAAAAATGGTTTTAACAACTGGTGAAATTCTTGATATAAAAAGAGGAGAAATTTTTGAGAAAGATGGATATATTGATTATAAGATTTTTAAAGTTCCACTTCCTTCTTATAGAACTCCAGATGTTAAATGTTCAGCGGGTTATTATTCAAAAGAAGGGATGGATGGAATTGATTTGATTATTGGTTCAGAAGGAACACTTGGAATAATAACTGAGGTAGATGTGGAATTGATTGAAAATTTACCGCCAAGATTTATTATGATTTTATTTTTAAAGAAAGAAGGAAATATTCCTGAAATTGTAAAAAAAATAAAAGAAAAGAAAGATGAACTTGAAATTTTTTCCCTTGAGTTTTTTGATAAAAAATCACTTTTATTTTTAATTGATGAATTTTCTTTTATACCTGAGGATTGCTGTGCCATTTATATTGAGGCAACAAATGATACAGAAAAAATGGAAAAATGGATAGAAATTGCAGAAGAAATTGAAATTGTAGATACAGTGATTGGAGAAGACCCTCAGAACTATAAAAAACTTATTGATTTCAGACATAAACTTCCTGAAAATGTTAATTCTTATTTTAAAAAAATTGGTTCCACTAAAGTTGCTGTTGATGCAGCAGTCCCTGAAAATAAATTTGAGGAGTTTTATAATTTTTACAGAAAAATAATGGAAGAAAATAAGGATATTCACACAATTCTTTTTGGACATATTGGAGAAAACCATCTGCATTTTAACCTTTTTCCTGAAAATGAAAAACAAAAAGAAAAAGCATATAAAATTTATGAAGAATCTGTAAAGAAGGCAGTATCACTTGGAGGAACTGGTTTTGCTGAACATGGAATAGGTAAATTAAAACATAAATATCTTGAAATAATGTATGGGAAAAAGGGTATAATTGATATGGTAAAGATAAAAAAAATATTTGACCCTTACTGCATCCTTGGACTTGATAATATTTTCCCAAAAGAATATCTTTTTATTTGACCTGTTAAACTTAATTTTGTATAATTTAAAATAAGGGCGGTTAGCTCAGTTGGTTAGAGTGCCACGTTGACATCGTGGAGGTCGCAGGTTCAAGTCCTGCACCGCCCACACTCAGGCAGAATTGAAAAACATAGGCAGGGAGGGAGAATAACGCAGGGAGTTAAATACTGCAGGACTTGAAAGGAGGCACGTTTTGAAATTGCGACGAGTAGGAGCAATTTCAGTGCCGGATGGCCGACCGGAGCCCGCATTCGCTGAAAGCGAATAATAAAAAAGCGGGCGGAGGCGCCAAGTCCTGCACCGCCCATTTTTTATTAACGGAGAAATTTTATGAGGGCTGGCTTATTTGAACTTGATATTACTCCTTTTATTGGTATGGAAAGGCCTGGTGGTTATGGGAAGGTATATATTGATAGAATTCATGACTCTCTTAAAGCAAGGGCAGTTGTTATTGAAGAAGATGATGAAAAAATTGCAATATGTGTTCTTGATACTCTTGTTATTCAATCAAGAAAATTTGTAAAGGAAATAAGAGAAGAAATTGAAAAGGAAACAGGGATAAAAAAAGAAAATATTTTGATTTCAGCAACCCATACTCATTCAGGAGGACCATTTTTTGGACCACTTCCTGAAGAATATAGTGATGCACCAGAAATTGTTAAAACCCTTCTTGACAAATATTCAATAATTACGGACCCATTTTATTATCAGATTGTAAAAAGAAGAATAGTTGATTCAGTGAAGATGGCAGATATGTTAAAAGAAGAAGTATTATTTCAAATAGGTTATGGTTTTGAAAAAAGTGTTTCTTTTAATAGAAGATTTAGAATGAAAAATGGAAAAATTTATACTCATCCTGGAAAAGGGAATCCTGATATTTTAGAACCTGCAGGTCCTATAGACCCTGATGTTGGTGTTTTATCTTTCTGGAATAAAAATGGAAACTTTCTTGGTTGTCTTATAAATTTTGCCTGTCACTGCACAACATCTCCTGGAGGTGTTTCTGCTGATTGGTTATATTATACTGAAAAAATTATAAAAAAAGTAATGGGAGAAAATTCAAAAGTTATTTTACTTCAGGGTGCTTCAGGAGATGTAACACAGGTTGATAATCTTTCACAGAGAGAAAATGAATTTGGAGAAAAATGGGCAAATTATGTAGGAACAAGAATAGGTCTTGAATCATTAAAAATAATTCTGACTGAAGAAAAATATGAGTTTAAAAAATTGGAGGTGAAAAATAAAGTATTTAAAGTGAAAAGAAGAAAACAATCAGAAGAAAAATTTAAAAAAGCATTAGAAATTGTAGAAAAAGGACTTGTAGATGAAAATATAAGAAAAACAACAGAATGGACATTTGCAAAAGAGAGAGTTATTCTTGATTATTTTTCAAAAAAGGAGCCAGAAATAGAAATTGAAATACAGGTAATTCAAATTGGACCACTTGTAATTGTATCTAATCCTGGAGAATTTTTCTGTTCTCTCGGTATGAAGATAAAAGAAAATTCTAAATTCCCATTTACTTTTATAGTTGAACTTTCAAATGGTAATGCTGGTTATTTACCTGATAAAGAAGCGTTTTCTGAAAATGGTGGTGGATACGAAACAGTTTTAACAAGTTATTCAAATGCAGATATAGATACAGGAGAAAGAATTGTTGAGGAAAGCATAAAATTAATAAAAAATTTTGAACCATATAATTTACCATATAAAAAAGTTTCTTCATCTTCACCCTGGAGTTATGGAATTTTAGGTCCGGAAATTGATTGATTTTTCTTCCTTTATGTTATAATAATTTAGATGGAAAGAACAATATTTTACATAATGGGAATAAGAATTTGTGTTAAAAGGTCAGATATACTTAATGAAAATGTTGATGCAATTGTTAACCCTGCAAATGTTTTGCTTAAGATGGGTGGAGGACTTGCAAAAAAGATAAAACAAAAAGGAGGAGAAGAAATTGAGAAAGAGGCAATGAAAAAAGGGAAAATAGAGGAAGGAGAAGCAATTTTTACAAGTTCTGGAAATTTACCATTTAAATTTATAATTCATACAGCAACAGTTGATGAAAATTTTAAATCAAATTATGAAATTATAAGAAATTGTATGAAAAATACATATGAAATTGCAGATAAACTAAATATAAAATCTATTTCCTTTCCTGCACTTGGCTGTGGAGCAGGTAAACTTGAAAGTGAAGAGGTTGCAAAAATTATGGCAGAGGAAACATTGAGATATTTTTCTAAAAAATTTAAACTTGAGGAGATTAATTTTGTCATATATAGAAAAAGTGATTATGAAAATTTCTGCAAAGTTTTTGGAACTTATTTCAGAGATTTAACAAAAAAAACATATAAAAATCCAGTTCCAACAGTTGATATAATAATTGAGTACAAAGGAGGTATTGTTTTGATTGAAAGAAAGAATTATCCATTTGGATGGGCAATACCCGGGGGATTTGTTGAATATGGAGAAAGTTGTGAAGAGACAGCAATAAGAGAGGCAAAAGAGGAAACTGGTCTTGATATAGAAGATTTAAGACAGTTTAAAACATATTCAAATCCAGAAAGAGACCCGAGATTTCACACAATATCTACAGTATTTATTGCAAAGGGGAAAGGGAAACTTAAAAGTGGTGATGATGCAAAAAATGCAAAAATTTTTAATAAAGAAAATTTACCAGAAAATATTGCCTTTGACCACAGGGATATTTTGAAAGAATATTTTTTATTTAAAAATAAATTAAGAAGTTCATAAGTTCATAAGTTAAGGAGTTGAAAAAATGAAAGAAGTAATTTTAAGTGGTATGAGACCTACAGGACCATTACATATAGGTCATTTATTTGGTGCTTTGAAAAACTGGAAAAAATTGCAGGATGAAGGATATAACTGCTTTTATATGATTGCCGATTATCATGCATTAAGTACTGAATATTCAAATCCTGGGAAAATAAAAGAATATGTTGAGGAGATTGCAATTGATTTTATATCCTCTGGTCTTGACCCTGAAAAATCAACAATTTTTATTCAATCACTTGTTCCTGAACATACTGAATTACATTTAATTTTTTCAATGTTTGTTCCTCTTGGCTGGCTTGAAAGGAATCCTGTTTATAAAGAACAAGTAGAGGAGATTTATGATAAAGACCTTCATACATATGGATTTCTTGGATATCCGGTTTTGCAGGCAGCAGATATTTTAATCTATAAAGCAGAACTTGTTCCAATAGGTCAGGACCAAATTCCTCATCTTGAATTGACAAGGGAAATAGCAAGGAGATTTAATTATCTTTATGGTTATACTTTTCCTGAACCACAGGCATTATTAACAGAAACACCAAAAATTCCAGGTATAGATGGAAGAAAAATGAGTAAGTCATATAATAATGCAATATACCTGAAGGATTCTCCAGATGAGATAAAAAATAAAGTAAGCAAGATGTTTACAGACCCTAAAAGAATTTATAGAAAAGACCCTGGGCATCCACAGACATGTCCTGTTTTTTTATATCATAAAATTTTTAATGAAAATAGGGTAGGGGAGATTGAAAATGGTTGTAAAAATGCTATAATAGGTTGCACTGATTGTAAAAAAGAACTTGGCGAAAAGATTGTTTTGTATCTTTCTGATATTAAGAAAAAAAGAGAAGAGATTGAGAAAAATAAAAAGGAATTGTGGGAAATATTGAAAGAGGGGAGCGAAAGGGCAAGAGAAGTTGCAAAAAAAACAGTTATAGAAGTTAAAGAAAAAGTGGGTTTTTTATATGGAAAATAATATAGAGAAACTTGTGAGGGAAGAAATTAAAAAAATTGCTCCTTATGTTCCTGGAAAACCAATAGATGAATTAAAAAGGGTATATAATATTGAAAAAATTATTAAACTTGCCTCAAATGAAAATCCTCTTGGTTGTTCTCCAGAAGTTAAAGAGGCAATAAAAGAAAATATTAATGATATAAATAGATACCCTGATGGTTCTGGTTATTATCTTAAAAAAGAATTATCAAATTTCTTAAAAATTCCAGAAGAAGAAATAATTCTTGGGAGTGGTTCAAGTGAAGTAATATCTCTTACCATTGAAGCATTTGTTAAACCAGGAGAGGAGGTAATTTATCCATTTCCCTCATTTATTATTTATAGAATTCTTATTCTGAAGGTTGGGGGAGTTCCTGTTGAGATTCCACTTGAAAATGATTTTTCCTATACTCTTGATAAATTCTTAGAAAAAATTACAACAAAAACAAAAGTTATAATTCTATGCAATCCAAACAATCCAACAGGAACAATCATTTATAAAGACCAAATTGAAGAATTTTTAAGGAAAATACCTGAGGATATAATAATTATTTCGGATGAAGCATATTTTGAATATGTTGAGGATAAAAATTTTGGCTCCTGTTTCCCATATTATAAAGAAAAAAATATAATAGTTACAAGAAGTTTTTCAAAAATTTATGGACTTGCATCATTGAGAATTGGTTATGGAATTGGAAGAAGTGAAATTTTAAATTATATGGAAAGAATAAGACCTCCTTTTAATACAACTTCTATTTCACAGATTGCCGCAATTGCTGCGTTAAAGGACACTGAATTTGTAAAAAAATCAATTGAAAATAATATTGAAGGCAAAAAATATCTATATGAAGAATTTAAAAAACTTGGAATTGAATATATACCAACTGAAGCAAATTTTATTTTATGCAGGTTTAAAAATGAGGCAACAGAAATAATAAAAGAACTTGAGAAAAGAGGAATAATAATAAGGGGAATGAAGAGTTTTGGACTTGATAATAAATATGCAAGAATAACAATAGGAACTCCAGAAGAAAATAAAATTCTAATAAAAAACCTATCAGAAATTTTTAAGGATTTGACTTGAAAATTTTTTTAATGTATAATTAATAAAGTAGCAAAGAAGCTATCCATAAGGGCAAGGGGGCCTATCTGACAAAGCCGGTCTTTTAACTCAAAATTTTTTAAATTTTATTTTTTTATTTAAAAAGGTGAGTAATTGAAGAAAAAATATGGTAAAAGATTTGGAGAAATACCTGCTGGAGCAATTGGAATTTATACTTATTATGACCGCCTTTCTACAGGTTTGAAACAAATTATGGCAGGTGCAAGGAAATTCACATTAAATAGCATCAGAAGAGATGACATATTTGCTTTAACAAAAGAGGCAGCAGAAATTTCAGGTATTGATTTTGTCATGGATTCGGATAAAAAAGAAGTTGAGAAAATACATACTTGGTTAATTAATGTAAAATGAGAAGGGGAGAGGGCCTGAAATTTTATTTTCTGCCTTCTCCCTTTATATTCTGAGATATATCCAGCAATACAAAAATAATTTGATTTTTAAAATTTCTGAGGTAAAATATATGGGAAAAAGTCCATATTTTTCAAAAAATGAAAGAAAATTGTGGAGTAGTGGGTATATATAATGTAAAAGAAGCAGGGAAAATTTTATATCTTTCTCTTTTTTCTCTTCAGCATAGGGGTCAGGAAAGTTGTGGTATTGTTCTTTCTGATTTTAAGAATAATATTATTATTTATAAAGGGATGGGTCTTGTTGAGGATGTTTTTTCAAAAGTGAATTTTGAAAATTTAAAAGGAAATTTTGGAATAGGACATGTAAGATATTCAACAACAGGTAGTTTTTCAGAAAAAAATATTCAACCATTTGTTGTTGAATATAAAGGTAAAACATATGCAATTGCTCATAATGGAAATCTTGTTAATAGTTATTCTTTAAGAAAAAAACTTGAGGAAGAAGGAACTCTTTTTCAAACAACACTTGATACTGAAATAATTATGCATTTAATTTTTAAATCAAAGAAAAATGAATTTATTGAGAAATTGATTGATGGACTTGAAGAACTTAAAGGTGCTTATTCTCTTATTATTTTTACACCAGAAGGGATATATGCAGTTAAAGACCCAAATGGGTTTAGACCTTTATGTCTTGGAAAATTGAATGATGGATATATTGTTGCCTCTGAAAGTTGTGTATTTGACCTTGTTGGAGCAGAATATTTAAGAGAAATAGAAGAGGGAGAAATTCTTTTTATAGGGAAAGATGGTTTAAAAAGTTATTATTTAAAGAAAAATAAGATTTCAAGATGCATATTTGAATTTATTTATTTTGCAAGGCCTGATAGTAAAATTTTTGGCAAAAGTGTTTATATTGCAAGGAAAAATCTTGGAGAGAAATTAGCGGAAGAATTACCATTTAAGGGAGATATAGTCATTCCAGTTCCTGATTCAGGAAATATTGCAGCGATTGGGCTTGCAGGAAAATTAAATATACCATTTGAAATGGGCTTTATAAGAAATCATTATGTTGGAAGAACATTTATTAAACCCTTTCAGGCATCAAGGGAACTTGGAGTAAAAATAAAATTAAATGTTGTTCCTGAAGTCATTAAAAATAAGGATATAATTATTGTTGAGGATTCAATTGTTAGAGGGACAACAAGCAGATTAAGAATAAGAGAATTGAGAAAAGCAGGAGCAAAAAGAGTTTTTATGGTTATAAGTTGTCCCCCAATAAAATATCCATGTTTTTATGGCATTGATTTTCCATCAAAAGAAGAGTTAATTGCATCTGATAAGGATATTGAAAAAATTAGAGAAACGATAGGACTTGATGGTCTTTATTATTTATCTCTTGATGGGATGCTTTCTTCAATTTCTTTACCACCAGATGAATTTTGCACCGCCTGTTTTACAGGTAATTATCCAGTTGAAACTTTTGATTTTAAAGGTAAGGAGCAATTTGAAATATGAAAGGTTATCTTGTTATTGAGGATGGGACAATATATAAAGGTAATACATTTGGTGTTGAAGGTGAAAGATATGGAGAATTGATTTTTAATACAAGTATGACTGGATATCAGGAAATAATTTATGACCCCTCATGTAAAGGGCAGATAGTTGTTATGACATATCCTCTAATAGGGAATTACGGAGTTAATAGCCAGGATATAGAATCATATAAAATTCATATTGAAGGTTTTGTTGTAAAAGAAAAGAGTAAGATATATTCAAACTGGAGAGCAGAAAAATCTATTGATGAATTATTTAAGGAGAATGGAATTATAGGAATAGAAGATGTTGACACAAGAAGAATTACTGAAATTTTAAGGGATAAAGGAGCACAGAAAGGAGGGATTTTTACAGGAGAACATGACCCAAAAGAGATGCTTGAAAAAGTTAGAAAATCACCTTCAATTGTTGGAAGGGATATTGTTAAAGAAGTAATAAGAGAAAAACCCTATATATGGAAAGAAGAAGGGAAATATAAAGTTGTTGTTATTGACTGTGGTGTTAAATATAATATTTTGAGATTACTTTCAAGATACGATTTAAGAGTTATTGTTTATCCTGCAACAGCACCATATGAAGAAATTGAGAAAGAAAAACCAGATGGAATATTGATTTCAAATGGTCCAGGGGACCCTGAGCCTCTAACATATATAATAAAAAATGTATCAAATCTTGTTGAAAAATACCCTATTTTTGGAATATGTCTGGGGCATCAAATTTTAGGCCAGGTCTTTGGAGGGAAAACATATAAATTAAAATTTGGTCATCATGGAGCAAATCATCCTGTAAAGGATTTAAAAACAGGAAAAATTTACATAACTGTTCAAAATCATGGATTCTGTGTTGATATAAATACAATAAAAGACCCTGAAATTGAAATTACTCATATAAATCTTAATGATTATACACTTGAAGGAATAGAGCATAAAAAATTGCCGGTATTCAGTGTTCAGTTTCATCCAGAAAATGCACCTGGTCCAAGAGATGCTGAATACCTTTTTGAAAAGTTTTATAAATATATAGAAAAATATGGGAAAAAGGACTGATATTAAAAAGATACTTTTAATTGGTTCAGGTCCAATTATAATAGGTCAGGCATGTGAGTTTGATTATTCAGGGTCCCAGGCATGTAAGGCATTAAAAGAGGAAGGATATGAAGTTGTTCTTGTAAACAGTAATCCTGCAACAATTATGACAGACCCTGAAATGGCTGATAAAATTTATCTTGAACCATTAATACCTGAAATAGTTGCAAAAATAATTGAAAAAGAAAGACCTGATGCACTTTTACCAACACTTGGAGGTCAGACTGCTTTAAATATAGCAACAAAACTTTATGAAATGGGAATAATTGAAAAATATAATGTTAAACTTATTGGAGCAAATTACTATGCTATAAAAAAAGCAGAGGATAGACAGTTATTTAAAGAATCAATGAAAAAAATAGGTTTGAAAGTCCCTGAAAGTGGTATTGCTCATAACCTTGATGAAGCAATTGAAATAGCAGAAAGTATTGGATTTCCTGTAATAATAAGACCTGCATATACTCTTGGGGGAACAGGAAGTGCTGTTGCTTATAACATTGAAGAATTTGAAGAATTTGCAGAGACAGGATTGAAAGCAAGTTTAATAAATGAAATTCTAATTGAAGAATCTCTAATTGGATGGAAAGAATATGAACTTGAGGTTATGAGAGACCTTAAAGATAATGTTGTTATAATATGTTCAATTGAAAATTTTGACCCTATGGGTGTACATACAGGAGATAGTATTACTGTTGCGCCTGTTCAAACACTTACTGATAAAGAATATCAAAATATGAGGGATGCAGCAATAAAAATTATAAGGGAAATTGGAGTAGAAACAGGTGGAAGCAATATTCAATTCGCTATCAATCCTGAAAATGGTGATATGGTTGTAATTGAAATGAATCCAAGAGTTTCAAGAAGTTCAGCCCTTGCCTCAAAGGCAACAGGATTTCCAATTGCAAAAATAGCAACAAAACTTGCGATTGGTTATTCACTTGATGAGATTCCAAATGATATAATCAAAAAAACACCAGCATGCTTTGAACCAACAATTGACTACTGTGTTGTTAAAATTCCAAAATTCAATTTTGAAAAATTTCCTGGAGCAATTCCATTTTTGTCAACATCAATGAAATCTGTTGGAGAAGTTATGGCTATTGGAAGAACATTTAAGGAGGCATTACAGAAAGCATTGAGAAGTTTAGAAGAAAATTATTCAGGACTTGAAGATATAAATTTGAAAATGGAACTGGAAAAGGGTTTAAAAT